>Ga0256834_1001622_pt1 | contig 15017 bp, 14 predicted proteins | sample 4281140metaG_FD_190536 | JGI IMG/M metagenome (GOLD analysis project Ga0256834, IMG submission 190536) | Hydrothermal vent microbial communities from East Pacific Rise, Pacific Ocean - 4281-140 | ecosystem: Environmental > Aquatic > Marine > Hydrothermal vents | place: Pacific Ocean: East...
CTTCGTGTCCATTCGTGTAATTAGTGGTTTATTTTTTGCCACGAATTTCACGAATTGCACGGATTACACAAATTTTTTTCCACGAATTATCCGCTTGTCCGGTGGGAATTATATTCATTTTCATATTTTCTACCATTTGGTTGTTTTGTAGGGGACAAATTTTGGTACTTCTCCAAGGATGCGGGCTTTGAGCCGGGCGGTTTGCAAATCCATTATATCCAGCATCATACGCCGCTCTTTTAAATATTTATCATACGTGCCCAATCGTTTATATACGGCATCTATCAGTTTTTGTTTTGTTTTTTCGGATAGTTTTCCGTTTTTGGTTTTGAGTTTTGTTTTTTTGTTAATCAGCGTGATTACTGTTCTGTCCACTATGGGCTGTCGGAAAGGCTCGATAAGATCGAAAATGAGTGCACCTTCGTTTTTGCGATAGGCATGAAAAAAGGCGGTTTCATAATTAAGACCGTGTTTGATGACACTGCTCCAAATATGGCGGTAAAGGATTCCATAGCCGTAATTAAGCATTTGATTGACCAAATCGCCGGCGTTTTTGCCGGTGCGTCCCGGAAACGTCACTTTATCATCAATCAACATGCCGAACCATTCCCAATACATGGCACTTGCGGCTCCTTCAAATCCCATAAGTTTTTGGCGGAAATCGTCCCTGTTTATTCCGGTATCCATTGCCCGGATTTTTTTCTTTATTTCACGCATGCCGTGTGTAATTCTATCCAAATTTTTTGCAATGTCTTTGTCGGTGGATTTGGCATATTTGGAGAAGTATTTAATTAATTTGAGTTGGTTATTCAATTTGGCCGCGACGATTTTACGGGCTATCCGGTTAGCTTCGGGGTGCCGGCTTAGTTCTATTTGGCGTAGCCATAATTCGGGTTGTAGTGATTGGGGAGCAAATAACTTGGCATAAGGTTTTCCGGAACCACGAAGAAAATCCACGGCTATGTTTCTTTCGGAACAAAAACGGATAAAGGCGTCCGAAACGCTAATGGCTCGAGCGGAAACGGTTACTTGCCGGAGGTTATAGGCGGGTAATTTTTCGGGCGGTTTACCTTTTTCTTTGATACTGATTTGTCCTTTGCTGATACCAATGGATTTTCCGTAGCCGTCAATATGTAAATGCATGTTTTCGGCGGCCTTTCGTTCATATATTTTCCGGCGGATTTTAACCGCCTTTTCGGCTTTTTCAATTTTCCTTTCTTTTTTTAATTCGTAAACCGAATCCGTTAATTCCTTGCGGTGACGGTTCACGTTTTTGTTGTATAATTTGGTGATAAACACCATGTTATGTAATTCCTTTCTGATTTGTTTTTTTGTTTTAATGTTGTCCGATTTGAGTAATCTGTTTTTCCATAATTCCAAAATATAATCGTCGAGGGGATAAAGGATGTGTTCGGGAACCATTTGCCCGTAATACTGCCGGATACCGCGAATTTTTTCGAAATATTTGACGGGAAAAGACGGGTGATTGAAACGCTCTTTGATTTTTGTTTTTAGTTTTTTGAGTTTTTTGGACGGCAAAGTTACGGAAGAGTCATTTATCCATAAGCCGAGAAATTTGAAGCCGAATTGCACATTTCTTACGAAACTGCCAGGATTAAGGCGGAGTTTAAGGCGGTTAGTGATGTAATTTTCGGTTTCGGAGAGAATGACACGGGCGCTTTGTTCATCCGGAGTAAGGATGATGAAGTCGTCGGCATACCGTACATATGCGATTTGTTTGTCTTTCATGCGTTGGTCAAGAGGAGTGAGATAAAGATTGGATAATAGCGGCGAAAGGACGGCGCCTTGAGGAACACCACTGGTGCGGTCTTTCCATTGCCGGTTTTTTCCTACATATCCCATTTTGACAAACATAAAAATCAATTCCAACAAGTAATCGTCTTGCACATAAGGTTTTAGTTGCTTTTTTAAGCGTTCGTGGTCGATGTTGTCAAAAAAATTATCAATGTCGCATTTAGCCAACCACAGGTTTCCGTTTTGTATGTAATGGCGGGTTTTGTTCACGGCTTTTACGGCGCCTTTGCGGGGTCGATAGGCATAAGATGATTTAAAAAAACCGCTTTCCTACCGGCTTTCAATCAGAAGCTTAATGGCGGTTTGAACGATTTTGTCGTTAATGGTGGCCAGTCCGAGCGTACGGGTTTCGTTTTCGTCCTTGGGAATTTCCACTTGCAAATAGGCCTCGGGCAGATAGGTGCGGTTTTGTAATTTATGATAAATGCGACGAATATTGTTATCCAAATCTTTTTCAAAACTTTCTGTGCTTACCCGGTCTATTCCGCCGGCAGATTTTTTACGCCGTACGTCTTGCCATGCAACGTAAAGAAGTTGTAAATCTATCATTTGAGTAAATATTTTCCGAAACCGAATACGGTATAGTTGCCTATATGGATGTATCGGCCAAACAGAAAATAAGGATATAGGGGTGAAATGTTGCCGTCGTAAATGACTTTACCCTTCCATCCGGTCATGGGATGCTTTTGTTTGCGGGCGGGATGACGGAAAACGGTATGACGGCGAACGTCGATCGTTACGGGCGAAACGGGATTTTGCGCAAAATCCAAGCCGTGGTTTTCGGGTAAAGTGCCCTGGTCGTAGGCATGGTCCAAGATAAACATGCGTCGGTAGAGATAATCGAATAGTCGTGAAAAGGTCCAATCGCCAATGAGGCGGCGGTTATGCATAAGGGCCACGGGCGTTTGGAAGGCCAAATGTAATCGGGAACCGGAGGCGGTTATTTGCCGGTAATCGTCCCAGTCGAAAACGGGCTTGCCGGTTGCGGTGGTAAGCACCGAAACGGATTGGAAGGCTACCCGGAGGCGGTTGTGGTACCATTTGCGTTCGGCCATCCTATGGAATACTTCCCGGATTTGGGGTTCATACAAGCGGTATTCGCCAAAGAGCGTTAAGGTAAATTTTATGGTTTCGCCGTGACGGATAAATTGCATTTGATGTGCTGGGGATATCATGAAAGGTGCGGGCGGGTTGGTGCCGGTGTATTTGAAGGCGGGATTGGAAGCTGCGATACGGGGATGAAAGAATTTATCGTATAAACCGGCATCATATTCCCGTAAAGTGCGGCCGAAAATGCCGCGGAGCATGCTGCCGAGATAGCCGGGTAAGGCACTGTCATTGCGAGCTTGGAAAACGGGTTGAATTTGAAGGAGTTTCATTTGGTAATATTTTAGCCACGAATTTCACGAATTTCACTAATTTTTTCTTCGTGTCCATTCGTGTAATTAGTGGTTTGTTTTCTTGCCACGAATTTCACGAATTGCACGAATTTCAGGTTTATCCTGTGGAAATTTCACTAATTTTTTCTTCGTGTCCATTCGTGTAATTAGTGGTTTGTTTTTTAGCCACGAATTTCACGAATTTCACGAATTTCACGTTTATCCTGTGGGAATTACACTAATTTTTAGAGGGTTTATTTAAATTGCCCGTATCCCACGTTGGTTTTGGCGCCGATGCCGAGGTCTTGGAGAATGTCTTTGAACAAGTCTCTTTTGTTGTCGGCTGTTATTAGCGTATTTCCGTTTTCATCCCTGAAATCCCGCAAAATAAACTCAAAGCGGAAGGTTACGCCCGGCATTACTTTGAGGAATTGAATGGGATTGGGATTTTTTAAGGGATTATAATTGCCATCCTTATCTTTATGCGGCGTGATATAATCGTTGCCCAATAATTTGTTTTTAACCTTTACCGGAAAGGCGTCCAGAAAAACATCCCTTTGGTGCATAGGAAGATAATCCCAAACATTTTTACCGTTTTTTTCTATATATCCTTTGCCTTCGAAAATATGCCATACAATTCTAGGTAAGGCTTTTCCCGTTTCTTTTGCCGGTTCCCAAAGTTTTTCCATTTTTTCTTTGGATGTCATTGAGTTATTTTCCTCTTTTTTATCTTCTTCTAAAATAGATTTGAGCAATTCTTTTACATAATTCCCATTTGCTTTTTCAAACGCACTTCGCAACACACCTTTTACCGACGATCCGGGGATTACCGGCAGGCCGGTGGTGTGGTCGAAGTAGAAGCCCAATGACGCATCACCGCGGGCTTTGGTATAATGGGAATATCCGCTTCCCACCAAAAGACCGGGATAAATGGTGGTGAGCTCGATAGGATCGATATTACCTCGTTGGGGAATAGGTTCCAGGTCGGCGCCGTAGATAATTTTATAAAAATCATCAAACGGCGATTTTCCCTTGTCGGAAATTTTAAATTTGAGTTCGCCGTTTTCAATGGCTAGTTTATCAAGAATTACCCATTGTTTATACAAAAGTTTGTAAAACAACAAACCGGTATTGGGACTAATAAAATCATTCCAATTCATGACTTTTGTTTTTTGGATTTGGGAAATATGCGTATGGCCAATTTCAGGGCTACAATTAACCGGTAAATATCGTCGGTTAATTTGTTTAATTCGGCTTTATTCTGGGCTTCTTGGGCTACTTTATCCGTTGTGTTATCAACCGGCTTGACCAAATCTTTTACTTTTTTAAGTAATTGCTCGTCGGAATTAAGCATTCCTTCCTTTTTAAGCAATGCTTCGAGCACTTTTACTAACTTTTCCCTTCCTTCGCTTTCGCCTTTTTGGGAGAAAAATACAAGGGTAGGCAACAATCCGGCCGAGATGACCGATGCACCGAAGGAGGAGATGTAGCCGTTCATTTTTTCGGAAATTTTTCCGTTTTTTGCCAAATGCTTTTCGGCCACTTCAATGGCACCGGGAATGTATTTTTGAATATTTTTCATTGTTCCTGATTTTGGTTATTTGTATTGTCTTGTATTTCAACAGGATAAAATTTCGTCAAGCCGTAACCGATACTGGCGTTTCCACCGATTTGGATGATGTCTTGTTGTAAATGCTCTTGAAATTCATTGATAGTTTTCGGTAAATCCTCCAACCATTTTAAATCTTTTTCTAATTTAGTAAGTAGATCTTCTAATTTTTTCTTTTCATCCTTTTTCGCCATTTCCAACTTTCCTTTTAGTTCATTTATTTTATGTTCAACAGCTTTTTTTCTTTGATTAATTTCTTCATCGGTAGGCAATCCGATAAATGTCAGAAATACGGTTTGATGCGGCACCACTTCTTCATACCACAAATTTTGGCTGATGCCGTTTTCCAAATGATTGCGGGCAATCACCGGAAGATTTTGCGTAACGGTGGCAAAGTCTTCATCGAGGAGTATGGCTATTCTCTTGTGAAATAAATCTTTATCATCTTGATTTTTTAAAGGATTTTGGTAATCATTTTTCTTCTCAATTTTAATATCTTCCAAATACACGTCATAAGTGAGACTACCTTGTTGATGATATAAAGCGTTATCCAAAGCGTTATCCGGGGAAAAATTGGTGTTAAAAATGTCTTTTCCGGTCAGCCGCTCAGCCTTTTTGTTGAGCATTTCCAGTTGTGCCTTGTTCAGCGCCATGACAAAGCGTTGAAAATTGCTTCGCACGGGAATGGCCACCAAATCGGCTTCGAGGAAAGTGGCCAGTCCGGGTTCGGACGGTTCGTCCTTGCTCTTACTTTCTTTGCCGAAAATGGTATCGACCAATTCGGAGCTTTTCTCTTCGAAATGTTCGCGTAGCGCACCTTTCAAACTGGATGCGTTAATGGTGGGAAATCCCGTGACCGGGTCACGTTGTATGAGTTTGTCCACGATACCGTAATTGGCATCGCCACTGCCGACATGCATATTGGTCAGCACCTGAATGAAGTAAGGGTAATATTTCATGGTTGTTAATTTGTTTTGATTGAAATGAATTGATTGAAACCGATTGTATTTTCTTTTCCGAAATCCTTCAAATGCTCTTCCATCTTCTCTAATTGGTCATTTGAAAGGAAATACATAACCGAACCGCGCAGGAGAAGGTTATAGCGCTCCGAACGTTCGATACCGTCGGGAGTTTCTTTTCCTTTAAAGGCCGTATAAGTACCCGTTTTGTCCACTTGTGTTTTTAAATTCCTAAAACTCACATAATCCGTAACGGCAAAGGGTATGTCATCTTTAATTTTAATTTTTCCTCCGTCCATAAAGCAATCGCTAATACACAGGATGTAGGGAACGGGACGCTTGTAACGCGGAGGAGGCGGTTGCTTCGCCGGCTCCTTATTCAATTTTTTTATTTCTATTTTAAACATTTTTCGCTCGGCGCCCATGGGAAGGAAAACGGGGGATGTTATTTTTTCTAAATTTTCGTCATTAATTTCCGCATTTACGGCAAAATGCCATCCGGGTGCCAAGCGGGCGGTTTTGATTTTGTAAAATTTTTCGGCCGGGTCGTCGCCGCGGTGCCGCTTTTCAATACCTATACGGGAATGATAACTTATCAAATTGCTCAAAGGAATGGTTTGACTTTTGGCATTGTATAAATAAGGTTGCACTAAATTGCCATGGTCTTTGGCATTGTAGGTCTTGTTTCGATAACACAGTTGAAATTCATCATCATTTCTTGCCAATTTAAACGGATAATCCATCGGGCCGAAATACCAAGGAATGGTTTTGCCATTTTTATCTTGAATGAAATATAAAGGAGAAATGGATTTGATTTTTCCGAAATTCTGTGTATTTCCGGGGTAAGAAAAACTTTTTTCTCCGATAAGGTCTTTTGCTTGTGTTTTGTCGGTGATTCGTTTTCCATCAAATGCCTCGGGATGTAACAAAAGCATGAGATATCGGATCATGCCCAGAATTCCGGTTTGTTGCGGATAGGGGCGCGATACGGTGAAGTAGTCGGCTACAGGGACGCCGTTCATCAGGCGGTGTTTTTCACCGCCGAAAAAATAATCGCTTACGGGAGTGAATTGTATGCGGTAGTGTGCCATAGCATTAATTTTTGGAGTTGATGAATTGAATGTAACGCAATACGGTGAAGAGAATATCGCGGACTTGGCGGTTATCGGGATAGTCGTTGGCCACTTTGCGGCTCAGATCCGTAAAATGTTGAATAAAGGATTGCTTATCCTTATGGATAGGTTCGTTAAAGGAATTTTCCATAAAATCTTCCAGCCGGTTCATCCGGGCCGCTTGAATAAAGGTGGTAAAGAACAGGTCGTCTTTCAGGCGGTGAATGAGGCCGGTCAGGATTTCTTTATCCTTTGATTTGTATGCATGGATCATTTCGTGCAAAGCGGTAAAGGAACAGGTTTTGCCTTTTTCAATCACGCATTCGGTATATTGTCCGCTGTGTTTTTGGAAGCGAAGGGCGATGCTGTTTTTACACGGCGTTTTTTTGGCTTTATCATGGAGTAATGAGAGGGCAATTTTACGCACTTCTCGGATCGGATGCTTGGCATAGGCCATCATAATGCCATAGGATAAAGTGGGCGTGGTGACTTGTTGGTCCATAGCCAATTCCCCCAATGTATCGTCGAAGGCCTTGTCAAGTTTTCGGAGCAAATCGAAAACGGTTTGAAGTTCGCCTTCTTTTACCGAAGCAATGGGAAGGTAAGCCAAAATGTCCTCGCCACCGAGATAGATACCGCTCCCGCCGAATTCCCGGATAATTTCTTCCGCTTGTTGGCCGAAAGTCAATAGAGCGCGGGAGAAATCTTTTAATTTGCAAGAGTCGTTGCCTATACGTTCCAATAATTTTCCGATGTTATCGCCATCGGCATACAGGACGGCAAAATACTTATGGTACGGCCGGATATGGAGTTTGCATTCATCCTTTTGTTCCAATTCGTCGATAAAATCGATGTCTTCGTCGCATTTGGGATGTTCGCCCAGATGACCGACCGGTTCCTTTCTATGACAATTTTCCATTTTTGATACCACTTCATTGTATGCTTCGGGACATTTTTCTTTTAGTTCCGAAGTGGCTATTTCCGGGATGGAAAGAAAGCGTTTGTGCTTATTGGTGTTTCCGCTAAAAGCATCTTGGACGATGATACTGTTATGACTTAATTGTGCGTCCAAATAATCCAAAAGCGGGCTGGGGTCATCATGTAAAGGGAAGTTTTGTTGGAGTTCCGCTTGGTCCAGGTGGCGGTTGAGTTCGAGTAAAATATTTTTATCATTTTCCAGGTTGCTTTCAATGATGTGGATGTTGAGGTAATTTTTTAAATATTCTAATGCATTACCATTATTAGTGATATTTTCAATATCATCCGCAATTTCTTTTAAAATCTCATCGATAAATTCTTCAAGTTTGACCATTACATTCCCTTCAAAATAAATCCTGTCGGCATAGAGGCCGGCGCCGTGGCGGGATTGAAATATTTTTCCATCGTAGGGTAGGATGGTGGTTAATCCTTTTTCCTTGCATTTTTCCATGATTTTTTTGGTGAGGTAGCTAAAAAAATAGCTGGCGGCCCAAGTAGCCCGTGTGCGTTTCACACGGTTAATGGTTTTGTATATGGGACCTAGGGTGAGGGCGGTGTATTTCATTTTTTTCATTTTATTTCGATTTTATATTTATTATTACCTGTAAAGTTTACAACTTCAAATGTATTGCCCAAATGCTTATGATATTCAGAAATTAGATCCAAAAAGTCAAATATCTCATTTGGAGTTTCTAACTGTTCGATTTTACCATTTCCAATAAAATCAAATTTATAATCGGAGACTAATTGTTTATTTTTTTGCAAATATTCATCATCAATTAAAATATAAATTCGCCATTCATTATTTATTTTGATTGGTTTATAAAGAATGGGGGATTTAATCCTTTGGATTTCTTTTTCATTGGTATCGATGCTTACTTCTACCTCATATTTAGGCAAAATTCCTTTTGGATTACAAGGATTTCTTTTCTTAGTAAATCTAAAATCATAAGCTAATCCTAATAATGCTCGGACGAATTTTTTTTCATGATTATTACTTTTAATGCCTAAAAACTTTTCTTTTAGCCATTTTTTATCCCATTCATAATTGTATTTTGTTAAAACATATTCACGTATAAATGCTTTTTTGTAATGACAAAAAGGTTGTCGGTTATTTTTATTATAATAGGAATAATTAATTCCCGATTTTAACCTTTGGTGATAATAATGGATAATTTCAAATATATCTCGAAAAGAAATGTTAGGGTCTATAATATAATTTTTTCCGTCCAATGTCTCTTTTTTAACAACTAGCAAATAAGGAGTATTTTTATCACTTTCTTTTTCAGTTGTGAAACTCCCAAATCCCTTACTTTGCCGTGTACCAAAATTGGTTTTAAAAAGGAATTCAGGGAAATGGTTGTCTATTTTTGTTTTTAATTTAGGAATGAAACAAGTGATAAATGCCTTAATGTCATTATAATAAGTAAAATTGACAAGTTCTTCCTTACTTTCCTTACCCATGTTAGCAAAAAATGTAGGAAATTTGGTTTCCCATTTTCTTTGCCTATTTTGCCTAGGTTCCATCCATACATTTGTGTTTTTTTCTTTCGCCTCAATCCTCACCTTATAATCCAAAGCCAAATGTTCCTTTCCGTCGTTTATAAACCAATGTTTAAATTCTTCTTTGGGCACTTCTTTTTCTTTACCGTTTTTTTGCACTATTTGGGTAAGCCCTAATTTTTGGATTAAGAATCTATCCAACTTAGGCTTTAACTCCGTGGCGCGGAGGGTGGCGCCGTCCTGATCGTGCTGGAAGTGAATCAGGGGCGTGTGCTGTTTGAGGGTGAATTCCAATTTATATTTGCTCATGATACGGAAATTTTTAATTGCATTAGAAATTCGCGAATGTTGGTAATTTTAAGGAGGGGGCAGGCATATAGTCAAAAAGTTTATAATATGATATAAACTTTTTCCATTTTGTTGAAAGTTTATAATGTGTTATAATTTTTTGCATTGTCAATGATTTTGGGTTATAGCTTAATTATTCATTTTTTAAACTGTGGAATACAGCATCCTTTACAATACATAAAACATAATGTAAAAACCACCATGATTATAAACCATATTAAAAGAATTTTTAGTCCCGTGATTTCTTTTTCGTATTTCTTTTTATGATTATTTGTAATGACTACAAACACCAATCCTAATAAGAATGCCGGAATCCAAAACCACGGAGCATTAAGTATGTTCCATAAATTGATGGATTCTCTACCGGTAAAATAATTCATTCCCAAAAAACCGGTCACCAACATAGCCGGTAAAAACAGGGTAGCCAAAATCGTATGCATTCGCATTTCCTTCTTTTCCTCCTTGTCCGCAATCATCCCGGCGAAGGCGTTGAGTTCGGCGATTTCATTGTCCAAATCCTTAACCTGTTCTGGAATGCGCATGATTCGTTGCATCATGTTATACATTTCGATTCCTTGTTCTTGGGGCGTTATTTCGCGGAAGTATATTTTGTTGACAAACAGAATGTAATGTTTATACAGGTCTTCGATTTTCTCGATGGCTTTATCCATATCTTCGCCGTCGCGGTGAATCAGATCCGATACATGGGTTACTTCGTCCGAAAAGCTCACGATGGTAGCCCGTTGCAAGAGGGAGAGTTCGGTCATTTTGTAATACATGGTTTGAAGGTGGTGGATAAGGAAAGCCGGCGCCGATTTACCCGTTAGCATTACCATACTATAACGGGATATTCCGTAGAGCGTGCCTTCATCAATCCAACGTGAATAGGTATGTTTTTCCAAATATTCCGGGAGCTTCAGACGATTATTGAAAGTTCTCCAAGTGTCGATAAAAACGTAATTATGCCAAAAATTGCTTTGCGTGTAGGCATATCTACATTTTCCGTTTATTCGCCTTATTTTTTGGAGGGTTTGAATTCGGGAATTATTACCATACCAGCTTATGACATACATTCTATCATCATTCAAAGCCGGACGGAGATAAACTTTAAAAGAGGAATCTTTTTCTAAGCATTTTTCATTTTTTTCATCTTCTTTTTTGCATCCTACTTTTTCGTGGGTGAGGAAAAATTTTTCGGGAAATAAGACCTTGATAAATTCCGGTAAGAGAAAAGGACCGTGCTTAAAATTACCGGCACAATAATATTTGGAATAATCCTCCAAACTTCCGGGAATCCTTTCATTATTCCGGCTTAACCAAATGGCTTCGGGAAGTTCGTTGTTTTTTACACAAGGAAGCCATTCTCCGGGCGGGGTGTTTTCTTTTCCGGTTTTTATGCCTTCATCTCTCAGGTTTAGAAAAGGTGGATATAATCTTCTTCCGAATTTATTGATGCGCAAAATATCCTGATAGAAACGGTGTTTCTTGTTCCTTAAATGAAATGATAGAATGCCTACGCCTGTACTGTAAAGGTTTAAAATAATGCTGTCTATTTCCAATGAATAAACTTCGCCTTCCGCTTTAATGTTATAAAACATGCGATTGCCTTGGGAAATATCCGCCGGTTTGTATTCGTAATGACGAATGAGTTCTTCGTTTTGTAAATTGGTGGAAGTGCGTAAACTTTTATGCAAATCGTAAAGAATTTCCCTGACGAAATCAAAAAAGTAATTGTATTCGTTATAAGTACTTCCGTCGGTTAACTTATAAGGTTTTCTTTCCCAAGGAGAAGTTTCGTCCGTAATAAGTAAATTCTCGAATTCTTTAAGATTATATTTTTCGTTCAAACGGTCGTTTTCATCTTTATTCCATAATTGCCATCTGAAAGGGAAAAGAAACACATGATAACTATACATTTCTTCTTTCTTAACCTTATCCAAGTCGGGTTTATTCTTCCTGAAAACCTCCTTCCATTCTCCCAATAAATTCTCCGCTCCCTTTTCTTTCACATATTTTGGCGTAAATCCAAAATACCCGCAATCTTTCGCTCCACCGAAAAAAGCCCGGCTGTTCCCATTTATGTCTTCTTGGATTTCGTCTTTGTATTTTTCAAAAATTTTTGCCGGGATATAGCCGGAATATTGAAATTTGTTCCCATTGTAAAAGATAATTTTGATTTTCTTTAATTCCCGGGCGCAATCTTTCAGCGTGTTTTTTTCGCCGTTGTCTTTTCGTGTGTTAAGACATTCATCCAATTTTTTAAAAAAGAACGCATCCGTGTAAGGCGTGAAACTTCCGGCATTTTCGGGTAATTTCCAAATGAACAATCCGCTTTCTCTATCCTCTTTCGGCGGGTTTTCCTTCAAATAGTTCCGGGCTTCGGCAAAATCCGTTTCCGTCAGCCCTTGCGCTTCCCCGTCCTTGCGGCGGATGTTTTCGATTTCGTCTAGGGAAAAACCTTCATCAAGAAGTCCGGGAATATAAGCTTTGTCGTTTACGGCCACTTTCTTTTGCCAATCGGTTAATTCTAGGCCCAACAATTCTGCCACTTGTTCGATGGAAGCGGGCTTGCAACGTTCGTAGTTGTGGTGGTCGATGTCGATAATGCGGGGGTGTTCCGGTTTGTTCTTTTTACCTAATAATTCGACGCCGATGACTTGTAAATCTTCATCTTTTTTAAGGAGTTCTTCAATCCGGGAGGTATAAAAATCCCACTGCGCATTATTCCATGACAATCCCGCATTTTCAAAAGGAATATGGCGTTCTTCCAAAAGTTTTTGAATTTCTTTCATCTCCAAATCGGCACCGCCGAGAAGGAAGTGGAATTTTTTTCTCATCGCAATACCAAAAAAAAATTGAGTTAACTTATTCTAATTATATGTTCATGATCTTCACCAATGGGATAAACGCCGTCGATTTTTATCATATTGTTATCGTTAGCCGTATTTCCAATGAATATTGTTTGCACAAAATCTTCATCGAATGTATGAATTATGAATTGCCCCGTTCCGTTTGTATCTGTGGTTCCCGAAGTTCGTTCTTTATAATGGGTGACTATGTGAATATGCTTGCTCAAAGGATTGTTCTCCGAGTCGATTAATTTAACGATGAAAGTAAAATCTTTTTTCTGAGGGGTTTCCAAATATTTTTCCGGTTCATCCAACGACAAATGCGCTTCGCGATAGAAAGCCGTTTGGATTTCATCACTAATGCTGTCGGGATAAGTGGCCACATCAAAGCCTTTTTCAATAGCTTTGTTAAAAAAGCGAATTACTTCCGACGTCAGATCGTTGATTTTATTTACGAGGGTGTCCAGTTTCTTGGAAAGTCTCCGGATCTTTAATTTCATGTTCCACATTTGCAATAATGTAATAAAAAACATACCGAATAAAATTTCGAAAATGTATAAAACAATGGGAATGGCATCGAAAATTCCGAATCCCACTTCTCGAATGCCCCCTTCAATTTCCAATTTTACCCGCCAATAAGCCAATGCACTAATGATAGCGAGCAAAATAAACGTGCCAATTATGCCCCACAAAAAGTGGGTATTGGCTTCATTGCGAATACGTTCCCGGATTTCTTCGTCCGTTAGAGCGTCATTTTGCGGGTTGCTTCTGTATTCGCTAAATTTTATATCTTGAATGGATTTTATTAGCTTTTCGGCCAACCAATGCGACAATTGCAGTCCAACCAGAAAAAAAGCGGCGGCTAAGGCCCAAGGCGCCCATGGAATAATTACCTTATAAATCTCCATACTAATTACAAACTCCACTACGGCAACTATCAAAAATAGAATACTCACAAACGTAATGGGTGCATTGGCGAGATTTTTTCGCCAAATTTCCAGTCGTTCTTTGATCTTTTTTAATGATGATAATGTCGCTTGCGCTTCCGATACCATTTTGGTGGTTTGTCCGGCTAATTCGTCTGCATTTTTGTAGTAAGTTTGTGCTTGGTTAAGTTCTTTTGGCATATCGGTAAGTTTTTTTAAGGAATCTTCATAAAATAATTTACAAACCCGTCTACGGATTCAAATTCATCGGTGTGACAATTCTCAAACATTTTCTTATCTTTCCATCCGACAAGGAATAATCTTAATTTCGGATTACATCTAAAACGAAGCGGTTCTTTCAGCTTAAATGCATCGTGAATTCCATCACTGATAACAACAATTAAGATTTGATTGAAATTCGCGTATGTGGGCTCATTAATTTTTTTTCGCAAATGCTCGAAAAAAGTCTTTATGTCCGTTAAATCCTTCCCCCGGTAAGGTTTGTAACCCGATACTTTGGACCGTATAACGGATTGGACAAAATCATGAATTTTATCTTTATTTTTACCAATCAGTTGCTTGTTGTGCAACAAAATTTGGTCGTTTTGTTTTTTGATATGCGCTTTTTGGGTTAATAATGCACCGGAGGGAATTTTTTTCAAGGGTTCGGGACAATCGATCACCAGAGGATAAAAATTCTGCTCTTGCGGTGACGGGTTGCCGATAACAAGCACATCTATTTCTCCACAGTATTTATTATTAAATGCATTGAAAATTTTCTCATAATGATCGGCTGTCATCTTTTTTTGATTCTTAGTCGATCCCGAACGGTCCTCGGCAATAATCAGTAAAACTTTTTGTTTGAAATCCGCCGTTTCCGAAACTTCATTGGTTTCTTTACCACCCGAAGAACTTTTGTCCGAGGATACGGTACATCCGGTTGGTGTCGCAAGAATCATCAACAAAATATAAAAATAATATTTTTTCATATAAATTTTTTGCAACAAATATAAAAATATTTGGTTAATATAGCAATTAAATACGAGCTATAAACGATTTTTTGATGTTTGATTGGTCGAATCTTAAAAAAAAACTTTAATGATATACCGGAATGCTGTACAAATAATACAAGTTTTTAGAACAAGAAAATGTCATCTGAAAATCCATAATGAACAAAAAATACAAAAGAACATTTCCCGTTTTCCGCACTATTTAGCCGTAATTTTTTAACTGTCGGGAAATCAACATTTTAATGATTTTCGGGTGTTTCGGAATCTTTTGTTTTTTTCCTTTTCGTAGACAATAAGATTTTTAAAAATCCGCCCCACGGCGGATAGGCGTGTTGGCCGGCAAAAATGCGGGCCGGCTGCGGGCGGGAATTTCCTGCCATGTTAGAAAATCACCAAAGTGCTTGTCATTTAATTCCGAAGGAATTTTGTCTTTTGCCAGATTTTCTCATGGCAGGAAAGGGCGCAAGGAAGCATATTTTTGCCTTGATTTTTTGTTACTTTTTCATCAAGGAAAAAGTAAAAAAAGAAA
>Ga0256834_1001623_pt1 | contig 15015 bp, 13 predicted proteins | sample 4281140metaG_FD_190536 | JGI IMG/M metagenome (GOLD analysis project Ga0256834, IMG submission 190536) | Hydrothermal vent microbial communities from East Pacific Rise, Pacific Ocean - 4281-140 | ecosystem: Environmental > Aquatic > Marine > Hydrothermal vents | place: Pacific Ocean: East...
TTTTTTCTCACCGTTTGCCCCATGACAAGATGCACATTTTTTATATGCTTTCTCACCAGCGGCTGCATCTCCTGCTGTTATTGCTTTTGTTACTTTTTCAGCTCCCGCACTTGCTGTATCAGCTACTACTGAAGTTGCTGCTGCCGCCGTACCTGCTACTGCTGCAACACCTGCACCAGCTTTTTCTACTGCTGTACTACCAGCATCTTTTGCTGTATCTACTGCACTACTTGCAACATCTTTTACACCACTAACCGCTCCACTTGCCGCTTCTTTTGCACTATCAACCGCACCAGCTGTTGCATCTTTTGCTTTATCAACAACACTTCCAGCCGCACTTTTTGCACTATCAACTGCTCCACTTGCTGCATTTGAAACAGCATCTTTTGCAGCTCCTACAACATCACCGCCCTCTTTTACTGCATCAACAGCACCACTTGCTGCACTTTTTGCTGCATCTACTGCTCCACTTGCCGCTTCTTTTGTTGCATCTTTAACACTATCAACCGCACCAGCTGTTGCATCTTTTGCTTTATCAGCTACACCACTTGCCGCTTCACTTACACTATCAGCAATACTGCCACCTTCTTTATCTCCACACCCTACTAAAAATGCCGCCAAAACCAATGAATAAACTACTGTTTTTTTCATATCAACTCTCCTTTAAAATTTATATTGTCTATACATTTTACATCTTAATGATTAAAATGAGTTGAAAGTTATTAAAATTATTTTAATTTGGGGTAGGATTTATAAAGATATTGCCATTTATTAGCTTATTCCACATCTCTTTATCACTCCACTCATCCATAACTTGCTTCGAAAAAACAATATCTTTTAAGTTGATTTCTCCCATCAATTTACTATAAGCATCTTCTCTAAACCCCTTAGCATATCCAGTATCTGTTTCGTGAACTATGATGCTATGTAAATTTACCTCTTTTTCACCATTTGACATCTGTGTCAATTTCAAAAGTCTATCTATCATCAAAAATATAACTCGACAAAACTGTTCAGCAGAGGGTGAAACAGGAAGAGCCACCCATCTTAAACTATGTTTTTTTATCATATCTACATACTCTTTATCATCTTTATCCCAAATCGTTGTAGAGTGATCAAATGAATCTATCAACTCTTTTATAGACAATTTTATCAATCCAAAATCATAAACCATCTGTCCGTAATCAAGATAATTTGACTCAAACAAAACTTCTATTTTATATGAATGCCCATGAATACTATATTTGCATCTGTCACTTGTACACCCTCTCACTATATGAGCATTTTCAAACTTAAACAGTTTTCTTATCAGCATCTATCTTCCCTCTTCATTATCCCACAATCTTATGTGTATTCTATCTGTATAATTATATCCATTTTGTATACAAAAATTTGCAACTTGTTTATCGTTTTTAGCAAGCTCTTTTGCACTCTCTCCCATCGGCATACAGTAAATTGGAACATCTGGATAATCTTTTGTAATCTCTTTTATCTCTTTTGTATCTATATCTTTTTCACTTAGTACAAATTTAAAAAATGAATCTTTTGTATTTTCAACTATCTTTTTTATTGCATCTTGATTTATTCGTTTTACTCTATTTTCACCACTATTTTCAAGTTTTACACTCATCGCAAACAAAACATTTTTATATATAGGAAACTTTTCAAAATCTATCTCTATTGTTGCATTTGTCTCAAGTGTAATTCTATAATCTTGAAAATACTCAAGTGCTTCCAAAAGAGTGGGATTTTGAAAATAAAGCAGAGGTTCACCTCCTGTAAAAACTATATCTGGCTTAAAATCCAAATCATTCAAATAACTATCTATAATAGAAGTCAAATCATCAATTTTTTTCCAAGTATGCTCAAAGTGCTCACGATTTACAGCTTTAAAAGAGTCACATCCAACCCCCTTTTCAAACTCTACCCCAAACCCAGCACAACTAAGGTTGCATCCTCCAAGTCTTATAAAGATAGAAGGTACTCCAGCAAACTTACCCTCTCCTTGAAATGAGTAAAAACTCTCAACCAGAGATAACACTAGCCACCAGTCTCATAAAATGCACGAGTAGATATCTCACTTCCCTCATGACCCCAGCGATTCTCTTTTGGTTTATCACGAAGTACAGTTTTTAAAATCTCTACCGCTTTTTTTACATCTTTTTTCTTTATTGCATCTTTTATACTCATTGCTTCATCAAAATACAAACAAGGTATGAGATGCCCCTCAGCGGTCAGTCGTATACGATTGCAAGTCTCACAAAAATCATGTTTATGAGGATCTATCAAGCCAAATTTATAACCATCTTCTAAAAGATATGAAAAAGAAGGACTAGCTCCAACTCTACCTAGTTTTTTTATAGTATATTTTTCCTTTATAATATCCAATATCTCTTTTCCTAAAAGTCCCTCTAGCTTATCTTTGGCTAAAGTATTTTTCATATACTCAATAAAACGAACTTCGATATTTTTATCTTTACAAAAATCTAATATATCTATAATTTCATTATCATTTATACCTTTTAAAGCAACCATATTTATCTTCACTTTTAACCCAACTTCCAAAGCCTTATCTATACCCAAAAGCACATCATCTAAAATATCTTTTTGAGCGATTTTTTGAGCAACAGGTCTTTTTAGAGAATCCACAGAGATATTTAATCTTTTTAATCCTGCATCTTTTAATTTTTTAGCAGTAACTGGAAGTAGATAGCCATTGGTTGTCAAAGCCAAATCAATATCACTTTTATAATCACTTATCATCTTGATAAAACTATCTAAATCACTTCTTAAAAGTGGTTCACCTCCCGTAATTCTAATCTTTGTAATCCCTTCATCAATAGAAGCTTTTATAAATAAAAACAGCTCTTCAAACGAGAGCAAATCCTCTCTTGGAGTCCAAGAAAAAGGCTTATCAGGCATACAATACAAACACCTAAAATTACACCGCTCAGTCACTGAAACTCTCAGATAATCAACCCCTCTACCACAACCATCAATCAACATTTGCACTAAACTCCTATAATAAAACTACTTTTTGTCGATATTGTAGCATAAGAGTTTAAGATAAGGAGATAGATTGTGAGTGCACCCATGCCAAACAACCAAGAAAAAATGATGCAAGATGAGGATTTTATTATCTCAAAGACAGATACAAAGGGGAAAATTACCTACTGTAATGAAATTTTTATGGATATGTCTATGATGAGTGAAAAAGAGTTACTTGGAAAACCTCACTCAATTGTAAGACATCCTGATATGCCAAAAGCAATTTTTAAACTACTTTGGGAGAGAGTACAAGATAAAAAAGAGATATTTGCTTATGTAAAAAATCTCTCAGCTGATGGTAGTTTCTACTGGGTACTAGCAAACATAACTCCCTCTTTTGACACAAATAAAAATACGATAGGGTATTTTTCAGTTAGAAGAAAACCTAATCAAAAAGCACTAGAGATTATTAAACCACTTTATCAAGAAATATTGAGAATTGAAAAAAATGATGGGCTAGATGCGTCTATAAAATATCTAACACTAAAATTAAAAGATGAAGGAGTTACTTATGATGAGTTTATTTCAAAAATCCATTAACAAAAATGGTTCAATATTAATATCTCAAATTGAAGAGGTAACAAATAAAGCAAGTAGCGGTGAGTTAGAAGCAAGAATTACAGGAATTTGCAAAGATGACCCTTTGGCAAAAATTGCTTGGAATATAAATAATCTTTTAGATCAAACTGAAGCTCTCATGAGAGAGGGTGCTACATCAATTGAGCAAGCATCTTTGGGAAATGCTTTTAGAAATGTTGAGACGATAGGATTAAAAGGAAGATTTAGAACAAATGCTGGCAGAATAGCGATGGGTGTTTTAGGTATAAATGAAGCAAATAAAGGCAAAGTAAAATCTATACTTAGAGAAAAATTTGCAAAAATTGGTGGAGGCATTGCAGAGGGTATTTCTATTTTAAAAAGTGATATTGAAGACACTTCAGTAAATATGAAAACAATAAGCGAAAATGCTAATTTAACTGCTAAAAAATCAGATGAAAGTTTAGATAAAACCATGCATCTATCAGATAAAATTAACAATTTATCAAATCTAATAGCAGATGTTACAGTAGCCATAAGCTCACTAAATGAGAGAGCAAATGAAATTACATCTGTTGTAAACCTTATAAAAGATATAGCAGACCAAACAAATCTACTAGCCTTAAATGCAGCCATAGAAGCAGCTCGAGCAGGAGAGAATGGTCGTGGATTTGCTGTGGTTGCTGATGAAGTTAGAAAACTAGCAGAGAGAACACAAAAAGCAACATCTGAAATCTCAATAACCATACAAACTTTACAACAAGAGACAAATCAAATCCAAACTAATTCACAAGAAATAAATGTAATAACAGTAGAATCTAGTCAAACAGTAACAGAATTTCAAAGTGCTTTGGGAGAATTTAACTCTCTTGCAAGAGAAACCGCAAATCTATCATATAGACAAGAGCTATCAAGTTTTGCATCTCTTGTAAAAGCTGACCATATTGCATATAAATCAAATGCTTATAGAGAAACACTAAAAGATAATCCAACTCCAATTAAAATGAGCTATAAAGATTGCTCTATCGGGTCTTGGGTTGAGACTGAAGGAAAAGACATATATAAAAACCATACAAAACTTGAAGAGATAGGTCGTACTCATCAACAAATACACCATTTTGCTGAGAAAAATATCATAGAAGTGTGTGAAAATAGTGCAAACAAAGAAAATATAAATATACTAATTGAAAACTTCACAAAGATGGAAAAAACAAATAGTGAACTTTTCAAACTTTTAGATGATATGGTTATGGAGATAACAGTTTCATAGGTTTAAAAATTTTATGTGCCTTTATATCAGTTATAAAGCTGATAAGTAATCAATTAGAATAATTGTCTTATTTTATAGCTAAAATTGGCTATAATCACGAATGAGATATATAAATAATTTAAATAAAGAAACAGTAAAAGAGTTAGAAGAAGTTGTAAAAGATGATAGTTCTTTGCAAACAAGACAAAGAGCACAATCTATACTCTTAAGCAATGGTAACCGTTCAGCACCTAACCAAGAGGGACAAAAGCTCTACCCACAAAAATATTATTAACTTAATCTTTGCTAACAAAATCCTACAGGAATATTGTTAGCTCTTAACAAAGCAGCCAACAAATGACTTTTTGCATAACACCAACCAGTTTTATACTCTAAAACATCACTTGCTTTGCAAGTAGTAATGTTATTTTTATAATCTCCAGAGTGATTTATACTATCCCTTACATATTCAAAACAGTTTTTTGCTATTTGAGTATCTGTTTCACAATCAACTGATAAACTCATCGCTAGTTTTTGTATCTTTTGATTTGAATAATCTATAATATTTATCTCCTTTAAAAACTCTATCATGGTTTGAAAACTCCTCTTTAAATAACTATTTTATAAAACAAAGTATTTAATTAAGATAAATATTCCAGATGCATTTATATTTTTTAATTATAACTAGATTTTTTTATAAATATAAAAGGAAAAAAATGTATAATCCTTTTGGTAACAAAAATTATTAAAGGAAAAAAATGATTAAGAGTAAAATTATCTTATTAGCAACAACTTTTGCATGCACTTACAGCTTTGCATCTAGTGATTTGGTTAAAAAAGTAAATGAAGCTGGAATCAAACCCATCCCAGCTAGTAAAACAGAGCTTATGAAGCTTATAGATGATCCAAAAGATCCAATTACAGAGGCTAAAGTGGAGTTAGGAAAAAAACTTTTCTTTGATCCAAGGCTTTCGAGAAGCGGTATTATCTCATGTAACACTTGTCACAACTTGGCTATGGGTGGAGACGACGGTATACCAGCAGCAATTGGTCACAAATGGGTAGCAAATCCTCACCATTTAAACTCACCAACAGTATATAACTCAGTATTTTATGCAGCTCAATTTTGGGATGGAAGAAGTCCACATTTAACAGACCAAGCACAAGGACCAATCCAAGCAGTTCCTGAGATGGCAGCACCAAAAAACCTAGTAAAAGAGAGAATTACTTCAATTCCTGAGTATGTAGAGGAGTTTAAAGTGGCTTATGGAGATGATGTAAAAATCACATTTGAACAAATCGCTTCTGCGATAGCAACTTTTGAAAAAACTCTAGTCACTCCGTCAAAATTTGATGACTTTTTAAATGGTAATAAAGATGCATTAAATAAAGCAGAGAAAAAAGGGTTAAATACATTTATAGACAAAGGTTGTGCAAGCTGCCACAATGGTGTAGCTTTTGGTGGAACCATGCAACCTTTTGAGCTTGCTGCAAAGTACAAGTTTGCTAATATTGGAGACTTTAAAGGTGATGATAAAGGTATGATAAAAACACCAACTCTAAGAAATATCACAGAGACTAAACCATATTTTCACAATGGTGCAATTTGGGAGTTAACAGATGCGATTAAAGAGATGGGTAGTGTTCAACTTGGTATCAAGATAAGCGATAAAGAGGCAAAAGAGATAGAGACTTTCTTGAAAGCCTTAAAGGGAAGAAAACCAGCACTTATATATCCACAATTACCAGAAGAATCGTCAACTACTCCAAAACCTACTTTTGATTAAATAGCACAAAAGAGAATTAATAACTCTCTTTTGTTAAAACCAAATAGTTAACACACACAGACAAATCAGACATAGATACATGCTCACTTGTCTTAATAAAATCTATCCTCTCTCTCCACTGTCTATCATTAAACTCTTTTTGTCTAAAATAGCTCTTTAGAGCATCTAAAATCTCTTCATCATCTCTTTTAAACTTTAAAAGCTTACTTGTTAAATCCATAAGGGAAAACTCTAAAATCTCTTTTATTTGAACTTTTAAAAGCTCTTGAGTTTCATTTTTTGCAGAGATATTTTCAATAGCTTCTAGCAAAAGTGGTATCTCAAATCTTTGAACTAAAGCATAAAAAACTGTAGATACATCTTTAAAATCTGCTTTAGAGAGTTGTTTGATTTTGATAATCTTGGATGAGAATTTTAAGAAATTTAGATTTTCTAAAAATCTCTGTATATTTTCATCTTCTTTATGACTTAGTGAATAAAGTGTATCTTTTATACTTATCTTATACTCCAAAATAGAACTAAAATCTATCTCTGCCTCTTTTATATTTTTAAGCATCCATTGAACATTGTATAAAATTTCATCCTCTATTTTTTGAAGTATTTTATATTGTTTGGGTGCTTTTATGATATAGTCATTTGCATAAACCTCATATCTTATATCATCTGCATCATATAGCTCATTTGTTGCTAAATATGCTTTTATTTTCAGTAAAAACTTCTCTCTTCCCAAAGAGTCTAAATCCTTGATAAATGTCGCACCAAAGTTATTTATGATGAAATTTGCAATTATCATAGAGATTATCTCTTTTCTTAAAGGATGCACTCTAATTTCATCTGCATATACTAAAACTAATGATTTTGGAAAGTATCTAAATAGATACTGCTCATACAAACTATCTTCATACAAGTTAGATGCAGATAGTAAATCTTGCAACAATATCTTAGCATAAAGCGTCATAGTAGCTATGATTGGGCGAGCTAATTTACCATCACAATCTATAACCTCAAAAAAATTTATATCTTTTGGAATATTAAAATATCTTCGTTTAAAAATATCAAGATTTTCCTCCAAAACACTTAGTGATTTTTTAAATGCATCTATATTTTTTTGAGATCTTGTTGCATCTAAAGAGATAGAGAGTGATTGTAGATAGTTTGTCCATAAAACAGAGTTTACAACATCTTCACTCATCTCCGAAAGTATGCTGTTTTTCTCCTCTTGACTTATTATATCTTTCTCTACAAGAGAATTTAGAAGAATTTTTAGATTTACTTCATGGTCACTTGTATCAACGCCTGCAGAGTTATCGATACTATCTAAGTTTAATTTTCCACCCCGTAAAGCATACTCTATGCGAGCTTCCATCGTAAGGGCTAGATTTGCACCCTCACAAATGACTTCGGCATTTAATTCGTTTGCATCTATTCTAACAAACTCATTCTCTTTATCTCCTAGCTCTATATTGTTTTGAAAACTTGATTTTACATAAGTTCCTATTCCTCCAAAATAGAGCATATCTACCTTAAGTTTTAGTAACTCTTTTATCAATTCTTCGCCATTTAAGCTAGCTCTTTTTGTATTTAAAAGAGTTTGTATTTGCTTAGTTAATGGGATACTTTTAGATGTTTTTTTAAAAACTCCTCCGCCTTGTGAAATCTTTTTTTCATCATAAAGCGACCACTTACCTCTTTTTAAAGAAAATAATCTCAATCTCTCTTTATATGAGAGTTCCAAATCAGGATTTGGATCGATAAAAATCTCATCAGAACTAACAGCCGCTACGAGTTTAAAATATCTACTTAAAATCATACCATTTCCAAAAACATCACCACTCATTGAGCCAATACCAACGATAGAGATAGGCTCTTTATAAAAATTAACCCCTTTTTCTATAAAAAATCTAGCACTTGCTTTTAATGCCCCTTTTGCAGTTATTCCTAATTTTTTATGATGATACCCATTACTAGATCCACTGGCAAATGCATCTGCTAACCAAAATCCACGATTTTTAGCTATCTTATTTGCACAATCACTCATGCTAGAAGTACCACGATCTGCAGCAACAACAAAATAAGGATCATCCCCGTCATAAGATATGATATTTGGATTTTTTATAACTTTTGCATCTTTTTGGTTATCTACAACATCTAAAAGTGCATTGATATATCTTGTATAGTAGTTATCAAACTCATCTTTACTAATTTTATCTATTTTTTTTGTGATTATAAATCCACCTTTTGCACCTTTTGGTACAATAACTGCATTTTTTGCCTCTTGAGTTGTCATAAGTGATTTTACTTCTGTTCTAAAATCATCACGATTGCTCCATCTAATTCCACCTCTACACACTTTAGAAACTCTTAAATGTGTTCCTTGAAAATCATTAGAGTAGATAAAACTCTCATATTTTGGCTGTACACCTTTTAGAATATGTGAAAGCTTACTTACATCAAATTTTAATGAAATTGTATCCCCATCATTAAAATAATTAGTCCTTACAAGAGCTTGAAGTATTTCATATACAAATTTTAAAACTCTATCATCGCTGATATTTTCAATTTTTTTAAATCCCTCAATTATCTCTTCTTCAATTTGAGTTACATTTCGCTTTGCTTCATCTAATTTTGGGTCAAACTTGATAATAATATAACGAAGAAAAAGTGCAAAAACACCATGATAGTGCATGATACAATCTTCTAAAGAGCTTTTATGAAAATCAGGAATAATCTGCCCAGCATAATTTCCAAATGCACGAGAGAGCAAGATTTCTTTATAGGTGAAGTTTTCCATATAAACAAGCCCTAAAAGTTTGCCTGTCTCAACATCTCCTTTAATAACTCTTAGAAGTATATCTTTTATATTAACCTTGTTTTTAATAACTTTCTCTAGGTTTTCACTCCAAAGAAGAAGTTTTGTAACAAAAATAATATCACCCATACACTCAATTTTATAAGTAATTTCACTAATTGTTTTAAATCCAAAATCACCCAAAATTGGAATAATATCAGAGATAGGAATACGCTTTTTTGAGTAAATCTTGATTTGACCACTCTCTTTATCGCAAATATGTACTGTTATATCATCTGTTTGTAGCTCTTTTTGAACTTGATCATCAATTATCAAATCCTCTTTTTCAATTAATTGATCATATATAGATTGAAGTTTTTGCATAAGTTACCTTTGTAATTCTATCACCTTATATCCGCTGTTATTATGCTCTATTGTAAAGAGAAAACTGCTATTGTTTATATCGGAAATAGTCTCTCTTGTAAAAAAGTCTATCGCTTTTGAAGCATTAAAATCTTCAAGAGTTATTTTAACTAAATTATCATTTGGAGCAAAATTTGACACTATCAAAAACCCAATATCATCAAGCTCTCTTGTTCCTACTCTAACATCTGGAAATTTATCACTAGATGCAGACCAACTTGTAAAGTGTGGACTTTCAATAATCTCTAACATCAAATCAAGTCTTGATGAAATTTCATCTCTAAATGCATCTGCCCAAACTAATGTTCTAAAATCAATCCTACTACCATTACCATCAGATGCTTCATCTCTCCAGATGCTAAGTGCCTTTCCTCCTTGGATTAAGCCATAAAATAAAGCTGGTATAAATGTTTGATTTAAATCGTGTTGGAGTTGAATTACCATAGCTGGGGATTTTTGATTTTTAGTTAAAAATTGAGTTAAAATTGTTGGGGTAATATTTTTACTCGCTCCTCCTGTGGCACTTGAGGCTACATATGAACCTGTTATATCCATCACTTTTCTATCGTCATTATTATAACTTCTAGCCAAGCCAACTTGACCATTTAAATAGTAGATAGGATAACGGCGAGTGAGAGTTTTTGGGTCTATATGATTTGCATCTATAAGTTCGGCTAAGAGTTTTTGATAGTTATAATCAGCAACAAATTCATTTTCATTGTCAAAATTGTACCAGAGTATATTTTTATGGGTGCTATTTGTCTCACTCCAATTATAAACATCATTGATATACCTTGCCATCTCTTCAAGTGAATACCCTGAACTATTTGAGTGTATTGAGATGTAGCTAAGTCCTGCATCTAGTGCAATTTGTGCTTGTTTAGCGGTCCAAATATCCATAACACCATTAAACCCATAATCTCTATATCTTGTAAATAGTTCAAGATACTCTCTTGATGCCCCTTTATATATCATCTTTGGAAAAATATGTTTCCAAGTCTCATTGTCATCCTCTTTTATATAAAAATTTCCCAAACCATCTACTTTATGAGTATGGCTTTGAAAAGCTCTTTTATCTTTTAAAATATCTATATCATGAGTGGCTATCAACTCTTGTGCGGCTTGAAGTTCAAATACTTCCAAAGAGGGTGAGACAAAAATTGTTGAGTTACTTTCAGCATATTTTGTTTTATCATATGTCCATAGTTTAACACTCCAGTTAGCATCAACCAAAGGATAAACAGAAAAAATCACCTCTTCAAATTCATTGGATTTAGATACATTCCAAGCATGTTCAATATCACTATCTTTTCCAGGTCCATCAGCTTTAATGACGATATTTTGACCAGGATAAGTATCTGATTTTATCTTTAAAATAATCTGATATTTTTGTTTAGATTTTAAGAAAAAGCTAGCAGAACAAAGAGCATTTTCCCAGCCATTTACATTTGTAGAGTTTAATTCATATGCATCTTCAAAACTATTAAAAGGGAGAGTAGTATTTTTATCTTTACCAATTGACCAGTTGTTGTCTTTTGTAATAGAGTATAAATTTGTTCGATTTGTATCTTTGGCACTATAAACGATAGATACAATAGACTCATTTATATCTGGAATTTGTGGTGGTATTTTAGCCAAAACGACAAAAGGAAGTAAGCCAATAAAAGTAAAACTAACAGCAATTTTTTTAAATATATTTCGATATGTTTTCATAAATATTCCCTTAAATATATAGTATAGCCAAAAATCATTGGTTTTGTAAGCCTAAAGAAAAAATCTCTTCAAACTCTTGTGTATATCTATATGCAAACTCTTTGTTATGCACAACAATCGAATTTTCATTGTTAGCTTCATTTGCTTTGACTGTAAAATTATAAGAGCCTGTTACAACTGTTTTTTTATCGATTATAAACACTTTATTGTGCATGGTTTGCCTGTTTCCATCTAATTTAACATCAAGAGAATTAGATAGAAGTTTATTATATTTTGAGTATTTTTTTAAAAAACCGTCATTTTGTTTTTTATCAAAAACTCCTCTCACATTAACACCTTGTTTATGTTTTTCAATAAGAGCTAATGCGATATTATCATTTGTAAAAGCAAAAGCTAAAAAATCAATCGATACAGATGCTTCATCAATAAGCTGAAGCAATCTCTGCTCAAAATCATCTTCAGGAGAGAAGTAAATCTCAAGCTTTTCACTCACATATGCACCCTCTTTATCTACACCATTTAAAAGCTCATCAAACTCATCAAGATAAACTTTTGCCACTTTAATACTTGTAAATTTCACTAAATTTTCATTATTTTTATAAAAAGCATAGTAGCCATAATTTGCCGACCCAGTCCAAACAACACTCCCATCAATCACCAAAAATTTATGATGCATTAAAGAACTTGGACTCTCATCACTTATGACTTTTATACCAGAATCTTTTATAACATTTATATCTTCACTAGCCATTTTTGTATCATCAGTAACAATAATCACATCAACACCATTTTTATAAGCATCTATAAGGGCATCTCTAATACGGTCATTTGTAAAACCATAAATTGCAAGATATAGACTTTTTTTAGCACTTTTAATCTCTTTTACAATTATATCATCAACCCCTCCACCATTATTAAAATTGCTATTTGTTTGAGAAAAGTATGGTTTTATTGTTAGTGTAGCTGTTTGATTTTGTGCTATATTTCTTGAGCTTGTGCTACAACTTGTGAAGATAAATATAAAAAATATAGTCAAAAAAAGTTTTTTCATAAAAAATCCTGAATTAAAATCTAAAAATCATATCTCAATTTTCTTAATTAAAACTCTGTCATATATTTTCTATACAAAAGTGGAACAAAATTTTGCTGTAGTTTTAAATTTTTTCTCTCATTGATAGCAGTTTTTTTAAAAAACAACTTCCATAATTTTTGAAACTTTTCTTCATCTTTTGAGAATTTTGGTATCTCAAAATCTGCCACTTGAAGAATTTTACCATTTAGATATGCTAAATCTCTTCTAATATCATGAATGATAAAATCACACCCATCTAATCGTTTTGTAAAGTGTTTTCCCAAAAATGGCAAGATATTAAACTTCCCCTCTATTTTGGCATAAAACACACCATCTTCTAACTCTTCAAATCTTATAAATCCGTACATCTTATGAACATATCTAAAATACTCAAGATTTAATTGTTCAATATAGTAGATAGAAGGGTGTGTGATGTTTTGTAAGTTTTTTTGATTTTTAAAACCTAAAACTATAAAATCATAAAGTGCTTTTTCAAAATCTCTATTATCGCATAAAAAAGTGTGAAAAATTTTATTATAATTTTTAATCTCAAACTTTTTTTCTAATGAAAGCTGTACTTTTTTAGCTTGTAAAATATCTGTGTTAATATCAATTATCTCATCTAAAAGATTAATCTCTTTTTTACATTTAATAATCTTTGAAGCTGGCTTTTTTTCATAATAACTACAATAAATCAGACTTAAAAACCCCTCAAAGCTCCCATCATAAAAGTAAACATTCATAATTCACCACTAAGTGCTACATGATATGTATCAAAAAGTGAAGGATGGTAAAATCTCTTTTTTTTAGGCTTAGTTAATGCTCGTTTTATATACTCTGGATAAAACTGTTTTTCACCAAAATATTTTCCACCAATTGTAATAAAGTATTTTGCTCTTTTTAAAGAGATTCCTAATTTTTTAAGATTTTCAAAATTAAGCTCTTTAAATCGCCTAGCCTTTAGTATTTTAAAAGCTCCACGAATTCCAATACCAGGAACTCTTATGAGAAACTCTTTATCAGCTTTATTTACCTCAATTGGAAAAAGCTCCAAATGATCCAATGCCCAAATCATCTTTGGATCAAAGTCTAAATCAAGATTATCCCTTTTTTCCATTATCTCTCCATAGGTAAATCCATAAAATCTTAACAGCCAATCTGCTTGATAGAGGCGATGCTCTCTTAGTGTAGGTGGTTTAGTTTCTATAGAAGGGAGGTTTTTGTCACTATTGGTTGGAACATATGCGGAGTAATAAACTCTTTTTAAAAGTGCCTTATTGTAAAGATTTGAAGAGAGTTTTAATATCGAAAAGTCACTCTCAGGTGTTGCTCCAATGATGATTTGTGTACTCATGGGGATTGGTTTGTTATCTTTTTGAAAAGATACATCTTTGGCATATTTTAGTGGTTGCATAAGATTTTTTTGGGTTTTGTCTGGGGCTAAAAGTTGTAAAGATTTTGAAGATGGTAGCTCTAAGTTTGAGCTAACTCTTGTTGCAAGAAGACAAGCTTTTTCTATAAGCTCTTTTGAGGCTCCTGGAATTAGTTTTAGATGAATATATCCGTTAAAACGGTACTCAAATCGTAAAATTTCAAGCACATTTATAAGAAGTGCCATAGTTTTATCTTCATCCTCAATAATTCCAGAACTTAAAAAAAGCCCCTCTATATAGTTTCTTTTATAAAAATTTATAGTCAAATCAGCCAACTCTCTAGGCGAAAAAGCAACTCTTTTTATATCATTACTTTGGCGATTTATACAATAACTACAATCATAGATGCAAAAGTTTGTATAAAGCACTTTCAAAAGCGAAACACATCGACCATCTTCTGTAAAACTATGACAAATGCCACTTTGATGATTATTGCCAATTAAGCCTTTTTTATAGCTCTCATTTGCTCCACTTGAAGAGCAAGAGACATCATACTTTGCACTATCTGAAAGAATCTCTAATTTTTTATAAATATCCATGTGTTGAATATAGCATTTTTTTTGAGAAGGTGATAAAAATATTTCAATTTGAAATATAAATATATGGCATCTGATAATAGTTAAAAAATTTACTCCCTTTTTTGCTGATAGGAGCTAAAAGATGAGAGAGGTTTATACCAATTGCCACATATGGATAACGGTTGTTTTTTTTACTTTTTTCTCTTGTGTAATATCCTATATGAAATTCAAAATATTTTAAAAAAGTGTTCTCTAGTGAACTAATGCCATCAAATTTTACAGCCGTTAAAAACTTCATACCATTATAATCAGTAAAAACATCATAACTATCACCTTTAGTGATTTTATCAGTTGGTTTATACTCTAGCCTTATATCTACAATATCATTAACTTCAGGATGCATAAGGAGATAGTACCCAAGATATGAACCAAGAGCATTTGTAATAA
>Ga0256834_1001624_pt1 | contig 15005 bp, 13 predicted proteins | sample 4281140metaG_FD_190536 | JGI IMG/M metagenome (GOLD analysis project Ga0256834, IMG submission 190536) | Hydrothermal vent microbial communities from East Pacific Rise, Pacific Ocean - 4281-140 | ecosystem: Environmental > Aquatic > Marine > Hydrothermal vents | place: Pacific Ocean: East...
CTTGACCCACTTGTTCAATCACCGCCAAATCATCCCCCGATATTTTGATACCAATAGGTGTTTTAATCCCCGTTGATAACATATCAATACGCGTTTTAATCGGCTGTACCCATGCATTGGTTAACCCTGGGAACTTAACCGCTTCATTAAACTCTTCAATTAATTTCTCCAGCGTTAACCCCTCTCGCCATTCCGATTTATCATGAAATTGAATCGTGGTTTCAATCATGGTTAACGGCGCAGGATCGGTTGCCGTATCTGCACGACCAATTTTTCCAAATACCGTTTTCACCTCAGGAAAGGTTTTAATGATGGCATTAGTTTGTTGCAATAACGCTTGCGCTTGCCCAATAGACAATCCTGGCAAAGTCGTCGGCATGTAGAGCAAATCTCCTTCCTCTAATTCTGGCATAAATTCTGAACCCAGCTGCTGCCATGGATACACAATCGTTGCCAATAAGACAATCGATACCAATAAAACCGTTTTTGGCCAAGCCAATACTCGAATCAATATTGGACGATACCCCGCAATACACACTCGGTTAATTGGGTTTTTCGACTCACTCGGAAGCTTGCCTCGAATAAAATAACCCATTAAAACAGGAATCAAACTAATGGCCAAACCTGCGGCAACCGCCATTACCAATGTTTTGGTTAATGCTAACGGTGTAAACAATCGACCTGCTTGCTCTTGCAATGCAAAAATAGGCACAAAACTTAACGCAATAATTAACAACGATAAGAAAAGTGGCAAACCAACTTCTTTCGAGGCATTTAATACCAACGTCCAATGTTCTTCGCCCGTTGCATGCTTGCCTGTTTTTTTAAAATGACGCTCCAAGTGCTTATGCGTGTTTTCAATCATAACAATGGCGGCATCCACCATCGTACCAATCGCAATTGCAATGCCTCCTAAGCTCATAATATTGGCAGAAACCCCCATTTTTTCTAAAATAATAAACGCCCCTAAAATGCCTAATGGCAACGATAAAATTGCCACAAAAGCAGAACGGATATGCATTAAAAAAAGTAAGCAAATCAGCCCAACCACAATCATCTCTTCAATTAATTTAGTGGTTAACGTTGAGACGGCACGATCAATCAAGCTGGCACGATTATAAACTTCAACAAACTCAACGCCTTCAGGCAACCCTGACTTTAGAGTCTCCATCTTAGCTTTCACTGCTTCAATTACTTGCAGTGCATTTTCACCAGAACGCATCACAATAATGCCGCCAACTACTTCACCCTCACCGTTTAATTCGGCAATTCCTCGACGAGATTGTGCGCCTAACTTCACGATGGCAATGTCTTTTAAAAGAATTGGGGTATTGTTTTCTGAAAACAGCCCTACAGGGATTTTTTCAAGATCCGCAACACTGGACACATAACCTTTTAAGGCCACCATGTACTCCGCTTCCGCTTGCTCAATCACCGAAGCCCCCATTTCAACCGAGCTTTTTTGTATTGCCTGCTGTACTTTTTTTAATGGGATTTGATACGCACGTAATTTATTAGGATCCACCGTCACCTGATATTGCTTAATCATGCCTCCAATGGCAGCAACCTCCGACACCCCTGGAACAGATTGCAACTCATACTTTAAAAACCAATCCTGAAGGCTTCTAAGTTGCGCCAAATCATACTGATTGCTTCGATCGACCAGTGCATATTGATACACCCAGCCCACACCCGAGGCATCAGGCCCAAGTGTTGGCTGCACACTTTCAGGTAAAAATACTTTGACCTGACTTAAATACTCTAACACTCGAGATCTTGCCCAATAAGGATCCGTGCCATCCTCAAACAGCACATACACATAAGAGTCTCCAAAAAAGGAGTACCCCCGCACCGCTTTGGACTTGGGTATGGACATCATCAAACTTGAGATAGGGTAGGTCACTTGATCCTCAATTACTTGAGGAGTTTGCCCAGCAAAAGGCGTTTTAATAATAACCTGAACATCGGAAAGATCTGGGATAGCATCCAAAGGTGTATTTTGCAATGACAGCCAACCCCATGCACCCATGGCGGCACTGAGCAACAAAACCAATACTCGATTACGAATGGAGTACGAAATAATATGATTAATCATCTAACCGTCTCCTTTAATGATTGTGTTCTGCGGGTGGCGGTGTTTCTCCAGCCGACATTAAACGTCGCAAATTGGATTGAATTTGACTCTCTGAATCAATCAAGAACTGACCTGAAATGACAATTTTTTGCCCTGCTTCTAAACCAGATAATACCTCAACAATCCCTTTGGTTTGAATGCCTGTCGTAATGTCAACCACATCAAACTCTCCACCGTCTAATTGACGAACCACTCTTTGCGTCTTGCCATCATCAATAACTGCTTCCAATGGAACCACCAATACATTGGATTTTCCCCCCCCATAAATTTCAACATCCATAAACATGTTCGGTTTCAACAGGTGCTGTTCATTAGGCACGGGCAAACGAACCTTTAACGCCTGAGTGCGTGCGTCCGTTAAAGGGTAAAGATACTCAATTTGACTCTCCCAGCGTTGCGCGGGAAATGCTTGGCTGGTTAGGTTCGCTGTCAATCCCGTTTTAACCCAATTTTGTTGTAAAGGTAAAATTTCCGCTTCCACCCATACCGTGGATAAATCCGCAATGGTCATAAGCTCGGTTTGTGGTTGAATGTACATTCCTTCCTGTACAGCAAGCGCCGTAATTACACCGTCTTGACTGGCATAGATAGGTACTTTATTAAAGGTTTTATTTTTACGTTGGATTTGCTTAATCACTCCGCGGCTAACCCCCAACAACTCCAATCGAGTTTTTGCCGATGCCACCAAAGAATTCGCAGACTTTCCTAACCGTTTGCGATTATGCAATGCCAATAAAAAATCCTGCTGTGCTGAGACAATTTCAGGCGAGTACAAACGGTACAACAGTTGACCTTTTTTTACGGAATCACCCAAACTATGAACACTCAAATCGCTGATCCAACCCGAAGCTCTTGGGTGAATGTGAACCACTTTGGAATTGTCCAAAACGACCTTGCCAAACGTTGGAATATAGCGCCATAACGTTGTTTTTTGTACCTCAGCGGTACGAATGGCTAAACCTTGCTTTAAACCGTCCCCCCCCCCACCTGCTGAAATTTTAGGCGCTCCAACCGAAGCTTGAATTTTCTGTTTGACCAAATCCATACCACAAATAGGGCAGGTTCCCCCATGATCACGAATGATTTGAGGGTGCATCGGGCAGACATATTTATACACCGCAGTAGACTCACTCTCTAACAGTAAAATTTCAGACGAGTGATCTTTCTCTGAATGTACGCCACCCTCTTCTTCTGCAACAACAAAAGCAGAAAAAGAAACAAGCAAAGTGCTTAGTAATAAATTTAAAAATAGATGTTTCATAATAAAACCCTTTTAACGAAAACACAGACTTTATAAAAAGTGACTATGCTTGCTAAAAATAAAGACAGACAAGCCAACCACAAAAATCAGCTTTGCAATACGTTCTTAAAAAGTAATATTACGATATTTTAGGAGGGCGAAAATTGAGAAAAACAGGGGGATTTTGCAGAGAAGATGGAACAAAAACAATCAACATTTTCATTCTATTGGGAGAGTCAAAGACATTTAAATGAAGGCCAACCAGCGGTGAGTTCATTTTATGGCACGTACTGTTGTTATCACACTGGCAATTATCAAAGCAATTAGCGCAGTATGAATTATCTATGTTTTGAACAAAGTGCTCTTGTTGCATAGAAGCACAACCATGTGCCACAACGTCTTGCAGTTGAAGCACATTTGGCTCACTTTTTTGGTTCGAGTCAACAAGCGCTTCAGTCCCTGCCCAAGAGAAGGACAACGCTGAAAACAACACTAAAAAAGCCATAACACAATGTTTCATTGTTTGATTATACCCCTTTTTATGGCTTATTTTCAGCAAAAATAACCACTGTTAAACAGATGACTCCCTGCTATTAAGCGTATCGGAATACGCCACAACTTTATTATCAGACGATTTTTTTGCAAGATAACTTGCCGTATCCGCTTGCTCGATCACTTTTTGAACGCTTTGAGAATTTTCATCCATTCTTGCCAATCCAATACTGGCTCCAACCGTCAAAACACTGTCCTGCCAATCAACTCGAATGGACTCTATTTTTTGTAACACTCTTTTTCCAACCAATTCACCCACGTCAAAAGAGCAATAGGGCAACAACATTGCAAATTCATCACCACCCAAACGTGCCACCAAATCATACTCTCTTCGCTCACTACTTAACTGAGCAGCGACGGCTTTTAAAATCGCATCGCCCGCATGATGACCATAAGTATCATTAATCGCTTTAAACTTATCCAAATCCAAAAATAACAGCGTGTGTTCTTTATGACCACTGGTCGCCTCTTCCCATAAAACTTCAGCTTCTCGCTCAAAGCCACGGCGGTTTAACAACTCCGTCATCGAATCATGGTTGGCTTCCCAAGAGAGGTTTTCTAAATTGCGATGCAATCGTGCATTGAAAAAATAAACTCCGCCAATCAAAGCCAAACAACCAATAAAAATGGCCGAAATCCATAACACTGCTCGATTAAGTTGCTCCTCCGCAACCTGCTCAATGCGGCTCAATGGAATGGTAATTTCAAGCGCCCCTAACAGTTGATGCTGCTTCCATGATTTTCCAAGCGGAGTCCCTGCTTGTTCACGAAATTTTTTCACATTTTCTGTGGTTTCATAATGATTATGGCATGCAACGCAGCCTGCGGAAGTTGCAGAATCTGCCGTTAAATATCGCAATACATTTCCGCCATTTTCCTGCTCAATACGAGAAATGGGTTGCCAGTTGATTGGGCCTGTCGGGTTCGCTTGATCTTGCGCTTCCAGCTGAGGCCATGCCCACTTTAAAAAATCATTTGAAAGCCCTTGAGTGGGTTCGATATTCCAACGACTTACAGGACGATAATGAAATAAGTTGGCGGTGTTTTGCTCTGTCGCCCTCCCTAACTCTTTTAAAAATTGCGCTGGAATAGGGATATAACCCTCATGAATCTCTGAATCCACATGCGAACCGTAACCATCCGATTTTAATTTCGCGATCGCAACATCGGAATACACAGAACGGGCGGTTTTTGCGAAAGTGGCAACAATTTTCGCCACCTCTTCCGCTTGTTTTTCAATAAAAAATTGCGTGGTATCACGCACAACAAAAATAGCCAATGTGCCTACAACAAAGAAGCTCAAAACTAATATGATGACTATTTTTTTTCGCTGCTGTATCACATAACTCATTTACCAAAATCCTTTATAATTCAACCTATCAGCACTCCACTACGTTAAAATCACACTGTTCGGATTGCAATAATGAAGCTAAGAGTAACTTATCTTTCAATGGAGCTGAGACATTCATTTCCACTTGTTGAGTATAATCAATTTTTAACACCTTGCCACCCATATTATTAATCCAATAACGTATTTTCTGTTCTAATGCAAAAGCACACGTTAATGAAATACAGACCATTTCAATTCGTTCTTCGGTACACAGCACATCCATAACGGCTTGAGTTGCCTGACCATAAGCACGGGCTAATCCTCCTGCCCCGAGTTTAATGCCGCCAAAATAACGCACCACAATCACCATCACATCTCCAGTATGTTTATGGTTTAGCACATTTAAAATTGGTTTTCCCGCCGTGCCGGAAGGCTCACCATCGTCTCCCGTTCCTGCGTTAGAAGCGCATTCAGGGTTACCTATTAAATAAGCCCAACAGTGATGGCGAGCATCTGGATATTTTTTTTTAATGACCGTCAACCAATGCATACCTGCTTCACGTGAAACAATAGGTTTAGCATACGCGATGAAACGGCTTTTTTTAATCAACACCTCTGCCCTTGCAAGCGCAGTAGGAACCAAGTAACTCATTCTACAATACTACTTTCCAATACAAAAAGAGGTAAAAATACGCCCCAATAAATCATCCGAAGTAAAGCGCCCCGTAATTTCGGATAATGCTTGCTGGGCAAGCCGCAAATCTTCTGCCAATAACTCTCCTGCAGCAAAACCCTCTAGCTGCTCCTGTCCACTCTTCAGCCAAGAAAGCGCTTTTTCCAACGCATCTAAATGACGCTTACGTGCCGTAAAAACGCCCTCTTCTGTTTGAGAAAATCCCATTTCTATTTTTAGATGCTCTCTTAAAAGACTCAACCCTTGGTGGTGTTTAGCAGATAACCAAACAATGGTGCGCTGTGTTTTTTTATCCACTTCAATCATCGGTTGATGATCAATTAAATCAATCTTATTACGTACCAGCGTAACAGGTATGTGCTCAGGTAATCGCTCTAAAATCATTTGATCTTCTAAATGGATATCCTCTCCTGCTTGCAATATCACTAAAACTCGATCTGCACCATCCAATGCCTGCCATGCGCGTTCAATGCCTATTTTTTCAACCTGATCCGTCGCCTCACGAACGCCTGCCGTATCCAAAATATGCAGCGGTAAGCCATCAATATTAATCTCTTCTTTTACAATGTCTCGCGTGGTTCCCGCAATATTTGTAACAATCGCACTTTCTCGACCAGACAGTGCATTCAATAAGCTAGACTTGCCCGCATTAGGTCGGCCTAAAATAACCACCGACATTCCCTCTCGCAGTAAAGCCCCCTGTTTTGCCGCACGAAATACCTTTTGTAAGCGTAATAAAATGGCTTGTAAGTCTCGCGCCACTTTTCCATCGGATAAAAAATCAATCTCCTCTTCTGGAAAATCAATCGCCGCTTCCACATAAATACGCAAGCGAATGGTCTCTTCCACCAATGCATTAATTTCTCGTGAAAAATCGCCCTGCAAAGAGCGTATTGCGGAACGCGCCGCTTGGTCAGAGGATGCTTCAATCAAGTCTGAAATGGCCTCTGCTTGAGTCAAATCCAACTTATCGTTCATAAACGCTTGTTTTGAAAACTCACCTGGCTCAGCTAATCGCGCCCCTAACTCAACCACACGATTCAACAGCCACTGCAATACCACTGGACCACCGTGCGCTTGCAGCTCTAAGACGTCCTCCCCTGTAAAGGAGTGGGGATTTGGAAAATACAAGGCAATACCACGATCCAATATTTGCTTATCTGAACCCAAAAACTCACCATAATAAGCGTAACGAGGCTTAGGAAGCGCGCCTAAAATGGCCTGAGCAATCTCAACCACCTTTTTGCCTGAAACCCGAACAATTCCAACCCCCCCCCGCCCTGGTGGGGTTGCAATCGCAACAATAGTGTCCATATTATCAAATATCATTTTTTGCCCTACTTACTTCTTCACTGTGACCAATAAAAAACGCCCATTAAAGGGCGTTTTTAAAAAGGAACTCAATACATGCGAGACTTTAAACAATCGTTTTATAGACCGTTGTTTTCATATCGGTAATAAATGCTTTTTCAGAAAACAAAGCAATACGCTTATCCAGCTTCTTTTTAGAGGAAAATGTCATCTCTTCGGCTTCTCCATTTACCTTAAAGGAGAGTACATACAAAGATTTTGAATCCACTTCAACTGTTGCTGTCGTATTAACAGCACTAGAGGCTATACTACTTGACTCTAACGGTAAATACCCCGCTTTTGTTTTATAACAAATAGGGGTTGTACCATCCGCAACCAAAAAATCCACTTTCCCGTACATGGGGTGATCTTGACCGAGTTTTTGATACGTTAACTGCATTGCTATTTACCTGCTCTCTCTTTTGCTTTTTCTTTCTCTTTGGCATCAATTTCATCAATTTTCTTAGTGATATACCACTGCTGAGTCACTGATAAAATATTGTTAACCACCCAGTAAAGCACTAAACCTGCGGGGAAGAAAATAAAGAATATCGTAAAAATAAAAGGTAAAAACTTCATTACCTTTTGTTGCATTTCATCCATCATCGCAGAAGGGTTTAACTTTTGCTGAATGAACATCGTAAGCCCCATAACGATCGGTAAAATATAGTAAGGATCTGTTGCTGATAAATCTTGAATCCATAGCATAAACGGAGCATGACGCATCTCTACCGAATACAATAATACCCAATACAGTGCGATGAACACTGGCATTTGAATCAGTATCGGTAAGCAACCACCCAATGGATTAATTTTTTCCTCTTTATAAAGCTTCATCATCTTCTGCTGAAAGAGCGCCTTATCATCCCCGTAATTTTCTTTTAACTGCTTCAACTTGGGCTGAAATTTCTTCAAACGTGCCATTGAACGGTAACTGGTCTCTGACAGCTTATAAAAGACAAGTTTAATCAATACCGTCAATAAAATAATTGCCACCCCCCAGTTACCCACAACGCTGTGAATTTTATCCAGTAACCAAAATAGAGGCTCCGCTAAAATGGTCAAGACACCATAATCGATCGTTAACTCTAACCCTGGCGCAATTTCAGCCAAAATATCTTGTTTTTCTGGCCCGATGTACACGCTTGAAGTTAACACGCCAGACTGACCTACATCAACAATCAGCATAGGCTCAACCACACCCACGGCATAACGCCCTTCTGCTAAAGGTTTTGCATAGTAGGTATTTTGAGCTTCCTGATTCGGAACCAATGCCGTTAAAAAATATTGCTGAATCATCGCGGCCCAACCACCCGTTACCATACGACTGGAAACTGGCTGAGTCATCAAATCATCAAACGAATGCTTTACATATTTATCCTCTGCATGAGGGTCATACAAAACAGGCCCCGTATAGGTATACATCATGAAGTTTTCATCAGGATTGTAGCGGTTACGTACAATTTGAGAGTACATGCTTCCTGACCAAGGTTCACTCGTTTGATTCTCTACCTTATACGCCACATCAATCAGATACTTTCCTTTTTGAAAGGTATAACTTTTTGTAACCGTTACCCCACCTTCCGTCCAAGTTAATGGCACAGTTAATGTATCACCCGTCATAACATACTCTGTTTGAGCGGCTTGATACTGCGTTTTATGCGTAGGAGCAGGCAGTGTAGCATTCGGCTGAGTTGCCAGCCCATTTTGAACCATATAGACCAGTGGCCCCGAATCACTCAATATTTGGAATGGCTGAGAGTGGTCATCAGAGGCACCATATTCTAATAGTTTTGCTGAACGAATATCACCACCAACGGTGTCTATAATCAGCTCAAAGGTATCCGTCGTAACATGAATTCGCTCTCCCTGAGAGATTCCATTTTGCAAGACGGGCACCGCACTGTTACCCACACTGCCAAGGTTTGCACCAGGAACATCCGATGCCGCAGACACTGAATTCCCAGATGATACCGTTGACGTAGTATTCGCAATAGGCACTTCTTGTGCGGCACTTGCCTGCACCGTTGCCTCAACTTTTGCTGACGAAAACTGCATCCATTCAAGCCACATCCACGTTAACGTAAATGCCAATGCCAACCACCAAAACGATCTCATATTCATTGAAAAAACCTTACTTAAAAGTCCCTATTTAACAAAGGGTCTAACCACTTGATTTATATACGATCCTTTAGATCGCTTTTTTTAATTTTACGCACTAGGTGTAAAAAACTGTTATGCAACGTCTGGTTATCAATTTCTTGCATACCCTTTCGCCCTAAAACGACAATATCATACCCACTTAACTCTTTCTTATGTAGCCGAAATGCTTCTCTAGCCAATCTTTTTACACGATTTCGCCAAACAGCATGCGATAATTGCTTTTTTGCAATCGCTAAACCAAGCCTAGGATAGGGTTGTTTATTTGGCCGAACAATAAATGTCCAATTACGATTACCGAATTTTTCAGCGTTTGAAAATACGTGTTGAAAATCGTTAGGCTTTAGAATACGAAGAGATTTTGAAAAACCGTTTGCAGGCTTGCTCAAAATAAAAGAAGGGATAGAAAGTTCTGAGTGAGTCGTTCGCTCATTGTTTGAATTCATTAACTCACCAGAATTTAATTTTGGGTGTACCATTTCAGCACACTCAAAACTATACAGCTAAGCGCTTACGCCCTTTCGCACGACGAGCAGCTAAAATTTTACGACCATTTTTAGTCGCCATACGAGCACGAAAACCGTGTGTACGGGCACGTTTTATAACACTAGGTTGAAATGTACGTTTCATGTCACTAAATCCTTAAAATATTCATTCCGAGATCCGGAAAACAGGGGATTATATAAGGTAATCAACAATAAAACAAGAGCCTTTTTTAAAAAAGTCGAGTCTTAAGGAAACTTCTTTTAAAACCCATTTGGCAACGTAACATGGGCAACAACTAGATATCGACCCAACTTACCTAATGTTACCAAGAGCAAAAACCACATAAAATTTACCCTCAGCACTCCCGCAATAAGCGTTAACGGGTCGCCAATAACAGGAACCCATGCAAATAATAGACTCAACGTACCAAACTTTCGAAAACGTAATTTTGATCTCTCAAATTGTTGCTCCGAAATTTTTAAAACCCTATTTCTTAAAAAATCACTGCCAAAAAAACCAATCCCATAATTGACCAATGAACCAAGAACATTACCAACCGTGGCCACTGCAATTAATAAAACAGGGTTCATTTCTGCCAGTAACAACCCCACCAATACAACTTCTGAACTCAGTGGTAATATTGTTGCCGCCAAAAAAGCGGATAAAAATAACCCAATAAACCCAAGATCACTAAACGTTTCCATCATCTTAAAACCCAATAAAAAAACAACTATATTTTATTTTATCTATAACCGTAAAAACAACATAAAAATCAACTAGATAAAACTAAAAAAAACGAGTTATCCACAGGGGTTACACACAGTCTTATCCACAGACAAACCCTTGTTTAAAAGCAATACGAAGGTATACTAAACGGATTATTTAGCCTTTAACCATTTTACCAAGGACTCTCTTTTGCAATCACTGTGGACTCAAAGTCTTAAACACTTAGAAAACGATTTGAATGATCAACAATTTCACACTTGGATTCGCCCCCTTCAAGCAATAGAAGAGGAGTCATCTATCCGTCTATTAGCACCCTCTACATTTATTTTAGACTGGGTCAATAAAAAGCTAATGACAAACATTCGTCAAGCTATTGCAACCGTAGCGCCTGTAAATACACCTGAGATTCTACTGGAAATTGGGGATTATACCGTAGATGTGCTTCCTGAACCCGAAGCAACCATTCCACAACCCTTACAAAAAAAACCAACTAAAAATAACTTAACCTCTGCAAAAAATAAACCTCAAAAATCGACCATCAAACACAGCTTAAATGCCAACTTTACATTTGACACATTTGTTGAAGGTAAGGCTAACCAACTTGCGGCGGCAGCGGCAAGACAGGTTGCTGAAAATCCAGGAGGAAGCTACAACCCTTTCTTTATTTATGGCGGTGTCGGTCTAGGTAAAACCCATTTAATGCATGCCATTGGTAACCAACTTCTCAAAGACAATCCAAATGCTCGTGTAGTCTATTTACACTCCGAACGCTTTGTTGCCGATATGGTCAATGCGTTACGCCATAACAAAATTGATGAATTCAAGCGATTTTACCGATCATTAGATGCGTTATTAATTGATGACATTCAATTTTTTTCTAACAAAGAGCAATCTCAAGAAGAGTTTTTTCATACCTTTAACACCCTTCTGGAAGGCAATAAACAGGTTATTTTAACCAGCGACCGCTTCCCTAAAGAGGTGGATGGACTGGAAGACCGTTTAAAATCTCGTTTTGGCTGGGGCTTGACCATTGCAGTTGAACCACCAGAGTTTGAAATGCGTGTGGCCATTTTGCTCAAAAAAGCCTCTGAATTTGGCATTGCTCTGCCTGAAGAGGTGGCCTTTTTTATTGCCAAACGATTACGTGGTAATGTCCGAGATTTAGAAGGCGCATTAAGACGCGTAGGCGCTTACTCTCAATTTACCCAAAAAGCATTAACCGTCGAAGTAGTCAAGGATGCACTTAAAGACCTGTTGGCTCTGCAACAAAAAATGGTTACTTTAGATAATATTCAAAAAACCGTTGCCGACTACTTTAAATTGCGCGTTGCAGACCTGCTCTCCAAACGACGCACGCGAAATATTGCACGACCCAGACAAATCGCCATGGCCATCGCCAAAGAGCTAACCAACCACAGTTTGCCAGAAATAGGGGATGCATTTGGTGGCCGAGACCACACCACGGTGCTCCATGCCGTGCGCAAAATTAAAGAGCTACGAGAGCAAGATCACCACATAGATAATGACTTTAACAGTTTAATTCGTATTATTACCAACTAAGATTAAGAGACCTTGGCATGAAAATTACTTTAACTCGTGAAAACCTTTTAAGTGTTCTACAAACCGTTGGAGGCGTTGTTGAAAAACGTCAAACAATGCCAATTTTAGGCAATGTTCTGTTTCAGGTTTCTGAAAACACTCTAACCGTTACCGCATCCGATTTAGAGATTGAAACGCGAGCAAAAACAGAGTTAGAGTCAAGCGAAGCAAGCCAGTTTGCGACAACGTTGCCCGCCATCAAGTTAATTAACATTGTACGCTCGCTTCCCAATGGACTGACCATTACCTTAGACTTTGATGAATCCCGTTGTACACTTTTGGCAGGACGGTCACGCTTTAAACTTTCCACCCTACCCGCCGATGATTTTCCAATCATGGATCTTACTCAGAGTGACCTATCCTTTGCACTTTCGCAACATCAGTTAAAACAACTTATCTTGCACTCTGGATTTGCAATGGCTAGCCAAGACGTACGTTTTTATTTAAACGGCATGTTATTTGATATCAACAACAGTACGTTACGTGTGGTGGCAACCGATGGTCATCGTCTATCCACCTGCTCAACTCAACTTGCAATGGAAGGTCTGCCTTCAACTCAAGCCATTTTGCCACGAAAAGGCGTACTTGAATTGCAAAAACTTATGAGCGATGACGAAACCTTAATTGAATTTTCACTGGCTAAAAACTACCTTACCGTACAACTAGAAGACACCGTATTTACCTGTAAATTAGTTGACGGTCGCTTTCCAGATTACCTTCGGGTCATTCCTACCGAAAACGATCAACTGATTCAAACCGATAAAGAGTTACTTCGCAGTTTATTACAACGTGCCTCTATCTTGTCCAATGATAAATTCAAAGGCATTCGTTTAAAACTCAGTCAAAATCTATTAACCGTCAATGCATCCAACAGCGAACAAGATGAATCCCATGAAGACATGGCCATTGACTACAATGGTACCGAAATGGAAATTGGCTTTAACGTAAACTACATTATTGACGTGCTTAACTCCATAAACGATGACTGCGTTACCTTAATTTTAAAAGATGCCAACAGCAGCTGTTTAATTGAAACACAAACCGATGCGTGCCATTGCCAGCATGTCATAATGCCCATGCGACTGTAAGAAAAACCTTTATTAAGGCTGTATTAACGAATACTTATACGGCCTTAAAATTTTCTCCCCCCCCCCTCCTAATCTGTAAATGACTTCATTACTTTGACACAAATCACCCAGCTCTCGATTCAACACTTTCGAAATTGCCAGCACATACAGTGTGAACTCAGCCGTGGATTAAACTTAATTGTGGGTGACAATGCCGCAGGAAAAACCGCCATTATTGAAGCCATTTGGGTGTTGGCAACAGGCCGATCTTTTCGAACCGCTAAATCACACCTTCTAATCCAACACCAACAAGAGGCACTTACCGTATTTACCGAAGTCACTTCCAGCCATGAAAATAAAAGCATCGCGTCACACCGCTTAGGCGTGCAAAAAACAACGCAACAAAGCCAGCTTCGTATGGACGGTGAAACCATTCAATCTCAAGCAACCATTGCACAGCACCTTCCCGTACAATTGCTAACCCCAGAAAGCCATAAACTGCTCGAAGACGGCCCCAAAGCCCGCCGTCAATTTATGGACTGGGGCTGCTTTCACCAGTCATCTGACTTTATGCCTTTATGGCGTAACTATCAGCGAGCGCTTAAACAACGCAATCAAGCACTTAAAAAACAATTGCCTAAAGCGCAGGTACAGTTGTGGGATCAAACACTGGTTGAAAACGCCCTAAAAATAGATGGCATTCGCCAAACCTATTTGAAAAATTTAACCCCCTATTTAGTCACCTTTTGCCAATCCCTAATGCCAGAAATAACGGAAAACGTTGTCTGCCAATATCGAGCGGGTTGGCCTAAAAATACTAACGATTTAATGGCGCTCTACGCCTTAAATTTCCAAAAAGAAAAAGCCCTTGGTCACACCCAATACGGCGCACATCGAGCGGATATTCGTTTTAAATTTTCAGGACAAGAAGCCATCAATACCCTTTCAAGAGGCCAACAAAAATTGTTTGTATGCGCCCTACTGCTTGCACAAGCCAGCCTGCATGAGAAAACACTGCAAGAACCCGTTATCATGCTCATTGATGACCTGCCTGCCGAGCTGGATGAAACCCATCGTTTAAAGCTGCTCGAACTCCTTCAAGTTCTAAAAATACAGCATATTATTACCAGTACCTCCCAAACACTTATTCCCATCTTGAACACCAATACCACCCATATATGGCAGCTAAATAAAGGAACGTTAATACAAAAATCACTTCTCTAAGTCATATCCAAAAGCTTACTATTTTGATAGAATCGGGGGTAATTTTCATGCTTAAAAAGGTATTTCTGTGAACAATCCAATTGAAACACAAAATTCTCCCCCCCCTTCAGGCAAAAATAGTAACACCACCCTTCCCATGATTATTTATGCCCTTTATTTGGCTAATTTTGTCATTCCTTTTGCGGCCGTAATTGGCGTCATTATGGCCTATGTTAATAAAAGTGATGAAAATGATTTTTTACAATCGCACTACCAATTTCAAATTCGCACTTTTTGGATTGGTTTGCTGTATTTGATTGTAGGCTCTCTCCTAACACTTATTCTTATCGGTTGGTTGATCCTATTATTTTATGCCATTTGGCTTATTATTCGATGTGTCAAAGGCTTTAAATACCTCAACGACCAACAACCCATTCCCGACCCAACCAGCTGGATGTTTGGCT
>Ga0256834_1001625_pt1 | contig 15002 bp, 11 predicted proteins | sample 4281140metaG_FD_190536 | JGI IMG/M metagenome (GOLD analysis project Ga0256834, IMG submission 190536) | Hydrothermal vent microbial communities from East Pacific Rise, Pacific Ocean - 4281-140 | ecosystem: Environmental > Aquatic > Marine > Hydrothermal vents | place: Pacific Ocean: East...
TGAGATCATCATGCGTCTTTTTTTATCATATTCCTCTAATAGTGCCGCAACACATTTGGAATAATTTATATCTTTCATCTCTTTATTATGAGATTTTAATATCGGCCCCCATTTTACCACAGCTATCGAGCCTAATTTAAGCGGCAAGCCTTGCACCAAAACAAGTGCGCCACCAATAATTTCATCTCCAGCATAAAATAGCACCGCCTCACAATTAACACTAGGCCAGCGATTTTTAGAAAACACATATAATTGCTCTTGAACAACACCGTCAAAACAAGCAATTTCTTTGTCCCATTGCTCACCGCTTATATGTTTGATGCTCAACTTACTCAGAATTTCATCACTAAGAACAGTACTGTTTACTGGCTTAGGATTAACATCAGCTCTAGCAATAATCATTTCACTATTAAAAGTCATTTTATTCATCAAATTATTTTAATTAAAGGCAATATATATTGCTTTAGCTAATCAATTCTCTATTGTTTGCCTAGAGTTGGAAATAACTGACTATATAGTAACTAAAGTATGAGTAAATAAATGGATCTAATAGTTTTATCATGGATTTGATTCTTGGTGCTGGCATTGTTGGAGTAAGTACCGCCCTGCATTTACAAGCAAGAGGGCGCAATGTTGCTTTGCTTGATAAAAATGGGGTGGGCAATGAGGCAAGTTTTGGCAATGCTGGACTAATTGAGCGCACCGACCTTTTGCCTCGCACTTTTCCACGAGATATCTCCGAGATACTTCGTTATGCGTCAAATTCTGACCCACGACTACGCTATGATTTAGCAAATATTATTGCGCTTGCTCCTTGGCTTATGCGCTATTGGCATAATTCAAATGCTAATAATGTAAGAGCAATAGCAAGGAATATTTCTCCGCTTTTTGTAAAATGTCTTGATGAACATCATGAGCTAGCAAAATTAGCAAATATCTCAAAAATGATAAAACCTGATGGCTGGCTACAACTCTCAAGAGATGGAGCAACTTATAAAAATGCGATGATTGGTGTTGAGCGAGCAAAGCGTGCTGGCATGAAAGCTAATGTTTTAGATAGCGCTCAAATAGCAAAAAAAGAGCCAGCTCTAAACGAAAAATTTGCCTTTGCCATTCATTGGCAAGATTCAGCGTCTATTTCTGATCCCTCAACATATGTAAAAAAGCTCTATGACTTGTTTGTTGCAAATGGCGGTGCGATGATTAATGGCGACGCTAGAAACCTTCAACAAGCCGAAAATGGCTGGCAGTTACAAGCTGATATTGGTAATATTTTTGCAGACAATGTTGTAGTTGCACTTGGCGCTTGGTCGGGCGATATTTTTAAACGATTTGGCTATAAAATTCCCTACGCAGTTAAGCGTGGTTATCACATGAATTATGATTACAAAAAAAATGGCCGCCTAAAAATTCCTATTGTTGATATGGATAATGGCTTTGTACTTGCCCCAATGAAAAATGGCACACGCCTATCTAGCGCCATAGAACTTGCCCATCGAGATAAAAAGCCAACCCCCCATCAGTTAAAAAAGATCGAGCCAATCGCTCAATCCATGCTCAATCTAGGTGAATGTCAGATTGATAAACCGTGGCTTGGCTCACGCCCCTGCACTGCTGATATGATGCCAGTAATTGGCAGAGCACCTAACCATAAGGGACTATGGTTTAATTTCGGGCACGCCCATCACGGCCTCACACTTGGCCCAATAAGCGGAAAAATATTAGCGCAAATCATGGTTGATGAAGAGCCTATCGTTAGCCCAAGAGCCTTCTCACCTGCAAGATTTGTCTAAAGCTGTAATTAATGTGCTCACCAATTCAGCATTACCTCTTGCTAAGCGCCCATCAGGCAAAAAGTGATTATTCTCAAATCCTACCCTACAATCACCTCCTGCTTTTGCTGACGCCAACAAGCAATTCAATTCATTTTGACCAAAAGCACAGACCATAAATTTGCTCTGCTCCTTAAGGCCACTTTGTTCTAGGGCGCTCAAAAAAGTCAACAAATCACTGGGAGTAGAAGTTTGATTTTTGGAATATCTGCCAAGCACAAAAAGCATTGATAGTTTTTCTGAAGGAACAATATTCTTGGAAATCAAATCAGATAATAATAAAATTTCGTCAGGCGAATAGATGATATGTTGCAAATCTATCCCCTTTTCACTTGCCTGCCAATAGAACTCTCTTTGTGCACTAGTATCACCATCACTCATCATTTCACGCAAAGCAACAGAAACAGCCTTTGGCTTAACCTGCCTTACAAGCTCTCTTTGCTCAGATGGAGAATATTGTCCAACAGCCTCAGTCGTTATTTGCACCACCATTTTTGGCACAGTTTTTGCAAGTTCATCGATAAGCTCTCTATAAAGCCCAGCATCTAAAATATGCTTGCCTTGTTCATCACGCACATGAGCATGAACTGCACCAGCTCCAGCTTTATAACAAGCAACAGCACTCGCAACTATTTCATCAAGAGTAATTGGCAATTCCAAATGGTCTTTTTTATTCTTTCTTGCTCCATTTGGAGCAACCATAATAAATACTTTCTTATCGCTCATAAAACGCCAGTCTGCTTAAGAATGGTTTGTAAAGTAATATCTTTTGCCAACCAACAATAATTGGAGACAGCCCAAAACACCCCTGATACTCTTAATAGCCATACGGCTCAATCTAATCACGTATCACATAAACCGATTGCTTAGCATGGCGCACAACTCGTGCGGCATTTGGCCCAAGCAAATAATCCTTAAGATCAGGTCTGTGCGCTTCCATAATAATCAAAGAGCAACCTAGCTTGTCAGCTGTACTCATAATTTTTTCATAAATAGAGCCTTGAACAACATGACGTTTCATAGCTGATGGATCGCTTGCATCTTCCTCAATTACTTTTTTCAAATTCGATTTTGCCAACTTAAAGTTTTTTTCCTCAAATCCTTCAGGAAAATAAGAACCAACAATCGGCATCGAAAAAGTAGGAATAACTGTTACAACATGCAATGTCGCACCATCATTTTTTGCTAATTTTTCAGCTATTTGAATTGCTTTTTTGTTCGATCCAGAGCTTTCGCCAAGATCCAAAGCTAACATGTAATTTTTACTCATTGTTATCTCCCTTCACAATTGGTTTTCCCCAAAACGCTGGTACTGTCTGACGGCGACGTTGGAAAAATACTACTATCCCTAATAATAACAGAGCAGGCAGATAGAATAATTCCTTAGGCAAACGCTTGGCTGGAGATTTAACAGCTTCAACTACAACTGGATCATCACCGTAATAATCAAAATTCGCCAATCTATTTGCAAAAGGCGTTCCAGTAAACGGCTCATCAAGCAATACTTTATCACCTTCAATCATAATCGTTAAACCAGCATCACTAAGCCTTGTTGCGCCGTCTGCATCACCTACAATAGGTAGAGCAATGGTTGTTGATGTGGTTAAGCCAGTATCAAAATCAGGACCACTAATAACAAATCTCATTTCAGATCCATCAGGCGCATCGCTTACACTTTGCTCAATAACTACAGGATTAGTTTCTTCAAATGGTGGCTGTACCCTATCTAAGAAGAAACCTGGTCTAAATAACATAAAGGCTATCAAAACTAATAATAGCGACTCCCATAGTCTAGATTTCGCAATGAAATACCCTTGCGTGCCTGCGGCAAATAGCAACATGGCAATCGTTGCTACAATGAACACCATTATACCTTGTGTAAAAGTAACATCAATCAACAATAGATCCGTGTTAAAGATAAATAGGAACGGCAGGGCAACTGTTCTAAGAGAATAAAAGAATGCCACAAACCCTGTTTTAATCGGATCTCCCCCCGAAACGGCAGCTGCCGCAAACGAGGCTAAGCCCACCGGGGGCGTGACATCCGCCATTATACCGAAATAGAACACGAATAAATGCACAGCAATTAGCGGCACAATAAGACCGTTCGCCGCACCAAGTTCAACAACAACCGCCGCCATCAAAGATGAAACCACGATATAATTAGCCGTTGTTGGTAATCCCATGCCCAAAATAAGCGAAAGTATGCCCACAAAGATAAGCATTAATATCAAATTACCACCTGATATAAATTCAACCAATTCGGCCATCACCTGACCAACGCCAGTTAGTGTAACCGTACCAACGATAACACCAGCGGTAGCAGTTGCGATACCAATACCGATCATATTTCTTGAGCCAGCAATCATGCCATCCACAAGATCCATAAAACCAGCTTTCATTTCTACCGCTAAATTACCGCTTTTTCTAAAAATTGCTTTTAGCGGTTTTTGCGTCAGCAAAATAACAACCAGTAATAATGAAGCCCAAAAAGCTGACAATCCCGGTGATTTTCTCTCAATCATCAGAAACCAAACTAAAACAACAATCGGCAAAATATATTGTAAGCCAGTAGTTTTCACATCGTCATAGACTGGCAGTTCAACAATTTCTGCATTTGGATCGTCCATTTCAAGGTCAGGCTTTTTCGCCGCAACAAACACCAAAGCAATATAAGCAACGAAAACACACACTGCTAGTATTGGTGCCGCTGCATCGCCAAACGCACCACGCATCCAACCAATGCCATAATATATTCCAAACGCTAAAGCGCCAAAAATCGCAAACCCTAAAAAGGTAGAAATTAGTTTTTGCATAAGCGATTTTGCCGCCATAACAGGCTTCGGTAATGCCGACATACCTTTTTTCAGTGCTTCAAGATGCACAATATAAAGTAAAGCAATATAAGAAATAACCGCTGGCAAAAGCGCCGCTTTAATAACTTCAATATATGGAATGCCCACATACTCCACCATTAAGAAAGCCGCCGCCCCCATCACTGGAGGCATTAATTGCCCGTTTACCGAAGAAGCAACTTCAACCGAGCCAGCTTGCTCAGGCGTAAAACCAACTCTTTTCATAAGCGGAATAGTGAACGTGCCTGTTGTAACAACATTAGCAATCGAAGAACCTGAAATAAGTCCAGTCATAGCCGAGCCAACAACCGCCGCTTTTGCCGGACCACCACGTAAGTGACCCAAGAGCGAGAAAGCAATTTTAATGAAATAATTGCCAGCCCCTGCTTTATCAAGTAATGAGCCAAACAACACGAACAAGAACACAAAGCTAGCTGAAACCCCAAGCGCAATACCAAACACACCTTCAGTAGTCAGCCACATGTGGCTCATAGTTTTTGAAATACTCGCTCCCTTCCATTTTATAACTTCTGGAATAAAGGCTGCCGAGCCAAAAAATACATAAATCAAAAATATTATCGCAACAATCGCCAAAGCTGGCCCTAGCGCTCGTCTTGTTGCCTCCAGCAAAATAATCATACCAACTACTGCCATCCATATTTGATATTGCTCAGGCAGTCCTTGCGCACCAGTATTTGCTAAAGTCTCATAGGCATAAAACGCATAACCAGCACAAATTGCACCAATAGCACCAAATATCCAATCAAAAATTGGAATTCTATCACGGGACGAGTTTTTGAAAGCTGGATAGACCATAAAGGCAAGAAATATAGCAATAGCTAAGTGAATAGAGCGAGTTTGTGTATCATTTAGCACAGGAATGAAAGAGCTAAAAAATGGGGTGAAGGGTAAAGGCGAGGCAATCCACATTTGAAATGTTGCCCAAAATAGAGCAATACCCGCAATCATTTTACCAACTGGTCCTGCGGGGTTTCTTGCCCCAGAATCCGTTGACGCAACTAGATCTTCTAGTTCTTGATCACTCATTTGAGTGTTTTCTTGTGCTTTATCCTCAGCCATTTATTCCCCCTCCCAAGAAAATAGTAAATTTTAAAAATGATAATTTTGAATATGGTATTTTTGAAAAAACATATTCAAAATTATTTTCATAAATAAAACGATGGCGCAATTTCTTGCGCCATCGCTAAAAAATCTAAAAACTAGTCTAGACCGTTTTCTTTATAATACTTCATAGCACCAGAGTGAATTGGAGCTGAAAGACCATCTTTAGCCATTTGTTTTGGATCAAGATTTGCAAATGCTGGGTGAAGTTTACGGAATGCATCGATATTATCGAACACTGCGCTAACTATTGCATAAACAACTTCATCAGAAACAGCAGTTGAACTTACAAATGTTGCACCAACACCAAATGTTTGTGTATCGTTGTCGTTTCCACGATACATGCCACCAGGAATAGTAGCTACACGATAATAATCATTATCAGCGATTAGTTTTTCAACTTCTGGTCCTGTTACTGAAACTAGAACACTCTCACAAGATGTTGTTGCTTCTGAAATTGAGCCAGATGGGTGACCAACTGTATAGATCATTGCGTCAATTTTATTATCGCAAAGTGCTTGTGATTGCTCACTTGCTTTAAGTTCAGATGCAAGAGCAAAGTCTGCATTTGTCCAACCAAGCGCATTCATTAGAACTTCCATAGTTCCACGTTGTCCAGAGCCCGGATTTCCGATATTAACACGCTTGCCTTTTAGATCAGCAAAGGTCTTAATTCCTGCATCAGCACGAGCTACAACAGTAAATGGCTCAGCGTGAACTGAGAATACAGCACGAAGACCTTCAAAAGGCCCCTGATCTTTAAATTTTGATGTGCCATTATATGCGTGATATTGCCAATCAGATTGTGCAACACCAAACTCTAACTCGCCAGCGCGAATTGTATTGATATTATAAACAGAACCACCAGTTGATTCTACTGCACAACGAATGCCAGTTTCTTTACGGTTTTTATTAACCAGACGGCAAATAGCGCCACCTGTTGGATAATAAACGCCAGTAACACCACCAGTACCGATTGAGATAAATTGCTGCTGCGCTGTTGCGCCAAAGCTAAAGCCACTCATAGCAACAGCTGCTAGAGCGCCTATAATTAGTTTTTTCATGTAGTCCTCCAAAAAATATACACTTATTAAATTTATTGTTTTTATAGTACTGCCAATTCAACGCATCACAATGCTTAAGAGTCAAGTAGTTAAGAGAAAACTTACAAATTTATTGGGTATTTTGGTAAAGATTCAGCAATATTTCAACTTCTTGGCTAGAACCAAGCACAACAGGCACACGCTGATGTATATTTGTCGCCCTTATTTCTCTTATCGGCAAAGAATTAGAAATCGCCATTCCACCAGCATTTTCAACCAACATAGCCATTGGGTTTGCTTCGTATAAAAAACGCAACTTACCGTTTTCACTTCCCTTTTTATCCATGCTAGGGTAGATGAAAACCCCACCATGCATAAATATACGATGCACATCAGCTACCATTGAGCCAGCCCAACGCATATTAAAGTTCTTTTTGCGTTTCCCTTGCTCACCCAATAAACATTGCTCAATATATTTAGCTATCGCACTATCCCAAAAGCGCTGATAAGACATATTAATCGCAAATTCATTGCTCTGTTTGGCAATAGAAACATCACCACCATCAACCAATAAAAATTGCTGCTGTTTTTCGCTTAGAGCAAACATAGCCACCTTGTTGCCAACGCTCACCATCAACAAACAAGCAGGGCCATAAATAAAATAGCCAGCCGCTTTTTGATTTCTACTAGCGCTTAAAACATCGCTTGAAGTAATATTTTTAGAATTACTAGCAAGTTCAAGCACCGAAAAAATAGTGCCTATTATACCATTATTATCAATATTTGACGAACCATCAAGCGGATCAAAACACACCGCCAAATTTGCATTTTCGCTTTTATTTGAGTTTTGAATGACCTCGTCAATTTCCTCAGAAACCATTGCACTAACAGATGAAACTGTAAGCAAATCAGCAACCATGAGATCATTGGTAATAATATCGAGGTCTTTTTGCACTTCGCCTTGTACATTAGTTTGACTACTTGCGCCAATTAGCCCATCAAGCGGCGCATCATTGACGATTTTAGCAATTCCTGTGCAAGAACTTGCAATAGTCAATAGGATATCAGAAACACCCTTACTTGCCCCCTGCCCTTTTATCCAATCTTTTAGCGTTTGCTTTTGCAATTAAAACCTAACCTTTAGTAGTATCATATAGACCGCCTGCATAACGATCTGCCATTGTTTGTAATGATACTGGTTTAATCTTGTCCGCCATGCCAGCGCAACCAAAAATCTCATTGCGCTTAGCACAAAGATTAGTCGCACGTTCACGACCCGGAGAAAGAATAGCACGAACATCAAATGATGATCGGTTTTCATCAAGAAATTTACGAATAGAACCAGTCATTGCCATACGAATATCAGTATCAATATTGATTTTACGAACACCCGATTTAATGCCACGCTCAACTTCTTCTAAGGGCACTCCAAAAGTCTCAGGAATAAAACCGCCATGCGCATTTATAAGTTGCTGCAATTCTTCTGGTACGCTTGAAGCGCCGTGCATTACAAGATGGGTATTTGGAAGGCGTTCGTGAATTTTTTCAATCACACTCATTGCCAAAATATCACCACTTGGACGACGAGAGAATTTATATGCACCATGCGAAGTGCCAACAGCAACCGCTAGTGCATCAATACCAGTAGCACGCACAAATCTTTCAGCTTCTTCGGGATCAGTTAAAAGCATATCTTTTCCAAGTTTGCCATCAAATCCATGCCCGTCTTCTTTTTCCCCCTCGCCCGTTTCAAGCGAGCCAAGCACCCCAATTTCCCCTTCAACAGAAATTCCACGTGAGTGCGCAAGTTCAACAACATTAGATGTCACTTCAGCATTATAATCAAAGTCAGATGGAGTTTTAGCATCTGCCATTAAAGAGCCGTCCATCATAACTGATGAAAACCCAAAATCCATCGCAGATGAGCAAGTGCTAAGATCATTACCATGATCAAGATGCAAGCAAACTGGCAAATGCGCATAGCGCTCAATCGCTCCCATGAATAAATGTTTTAATATAGTATCATCAATATATTTTCGAGCCGAGCGAGAGGCTTGCAACAAAACGGGTGAATTTGTTTTGTCAGCCGCCGCCATTACCGCTTGTAAAGTTTCAAGATTAGTAATGTTAAAAGCGGGCATTCCATAACCATGCTCTCCAGCATGATCAAGTAATTGTCTAAGCGAAATAAGAGCCATTATAAACCTTTCTATATATTCTAATTTGACTAAGCAATTTTGCGCCTCTGCGGGCTACCTAGCGAATAATCACTATTATCAAGTGACATTTTCCTAAAATTATCAGCAAATAATTGCGCTAATTTTGCCGCTTGCGCATCATAAGACGCACCGTTCTCCCAAGTTTGGCGTGGGTTCAAAATTTTAGCATCAATCCCCTCAATAAAGGTTGGTACTTCAAGCCCAAAATTTTCATCACTACGACAATCAACATTATCAAGCGCACCGCTAAGTGCCACTTCAAGCATTGCCCGTGTATCTTTAAGTTTCATGCGATGCCCAACCCCATAAGCACCACCAGTCCAGCCAGTATTTAGCAACCAACAATTAGCACCACTTGATGCAAGCCGTTGCCTTAGCAAATCACCATAAACAGTTGGCATACGTGACATGAAAGGCGCACCAAAACAGGTAGAAAAAGTTGCTTGCGGCTCGGTTACACCACGCTCAGTTCCTGCAACTTTTGCCGTATAACCTGATAGGAAATAATATACCGCCTGCTCTTTAGTTAAGCGAGCAATAGGAGGCAAAACGCCAAACGCATCAGCGGTTAAAAGCACAACATTTTTTGGCGTTGAAGCAACTCCACTTTCAACCCTATTAGCAATGGCATTAAGCGGATAAGCAATGCGTGTGTTTTCTGTTAGGCTAGAATCAGCATAATCAGGCTCGCCCGTTGCTTCATCAATCACCACATTTTCTAAAATAGCACCATCATGTTGCGCCGCCGCATAAATTTCAGGCTCAGATTCTTTACTTAAATTAATAGCCTTTGCATAACAACCACCCTCTAAATTAAAGATGCCATTTTCACTCCAACCATGCTCATCATCACCAACTAGCGCACGATCACTCGAGGCAGAAAGCGTTGTTTTGCCAGTTCCAGACAACCCAAAAAACAAAGTGCTGTCACCCTTAGGCCCAACATTTGCTGAACAGTGCATTGGCATAATATTGCTATCTGGCGCATGATAATTAAATAGTGAAAACACAGATTTTTTAATCTCACCAGCATATTGCGTGCCACAAATCACTACAATATTACGAGAAAAATCAAGCGCAATACAAGTTTCAGATTTAGAGCCATGACGACTTGGGTCAGCCAAAAAGTCTGGCGCATGAACAATGCTTACATTAGCAGAAAAATCTCTTAAATCAGATTGTCTTGGACGAATAAGCAAATTGCGAATAAACAGAGCGTGCCAAGCATTTGGTGTAAAAACCTCAACTTGATATCTGTTATCTTTATCGGCACCTGCAAATAATTGCTGCTCAAATATTTCTTTACCAGATAGGTGCTCAATGGCATCATTGAGCAAAATATCAAAACTCTCAGTACTCATAATATTGGTATTGTCCCACCAAACCTTATCTCTTGTCTTATCATCTTTGACGATAAATTTATCACCAGCTGAACGACCAGTAAACTTACCTGTGGTCATAGCAAGTGCACCAGTAGATAATTGCCTAGCTCCTTGTTTTTTCGCTAAACCAATAAGTGAAGAAGTCACGTTATTGCCATGAACTCGTGAAGCATTTTTTAAGATTGAAGCGGAGATTGTGCTATTATTAAGCGAAACACTCATAGTTTTTTCCCAGAAATATTGACTAAAAAATATTGACTAAAATAAAATATAGCCCTTAGTAATAATTAACTCAAAGTAATAATTAACTCAAAATGCATTTTTGCATACGTATGCAAAAACTGACTTGGCGAGAGGCATAAATGCTTTTGCATACGTATGCAAGAATAATATTTACCAAAGTCAAATTTATTAAATTTAGTGTTAATAAGTATTGCATCTATAGCTTTGTTGAACCTCGAATAATCAGTTGCCCCTCAACTTCAATATGCATGGCTCGCCTGCTAGATTCAGAATTCATTTTTTCAACAATCTCAATCGCCGCTTTTGCCAGCGCACCAGCTGGTTGCGAAAATGTTGTTAAATCATATGCTAAATGACTGGCCTCTGGCACATCATCAACCCCAATAATTGAAACTTCATTGGGCACATTAAGATTAAACTCACGCTTTGCTACATCTAGCACCGAAAACGCCATATAATCAGATGCACAAAAAATTGCGTCAGGTCGGTTTTTTGTCGATAATAATTTGCGAGCCGCATTTGCCGCACCCGAAAAACTATATTCACCATATTCTATTGGCACATTTTTTATGCCGCTTTTTGCCAAGTGCTCAATGAACCCATCTTGACGCATTTGGCTGGTACTAGAAGTTTTCGAGCCAGCAACAAAAGCAAATTTCTTATGTTTAGTTTTTAGCAAATGCTCAGCCGCCACTTCCCCTGCTCTATGGTTCTCACCCCAAACTGTTGAAACGCCAGCAATTTTGCTGCCTCGGTTTATCTGCACAATCGGCACACCTGCCTTTTTACATTGCAAAGCTAATTCAGGAGACGCCATAGTTGCCGTCATAATCAGCGCATCAACCTGATAGCTAAGCGCCCTTTCAAGCATTGGGTCAGTTTCATCATCACTTGGAGAAGTAAACAATAATATATGCTTTCCAATCTCTCGTAATTGTGAAGATAATTGTTGCGCTACATTTGCATAAAACGGGTTTTCAAGATTAGAAATCGCCAGCGCAATAATGTTAGATTGGTTTGTTGCTAACGAGCGAGCCATAAGGTTTGGCTGATAACCAAGCTCTTTTGCAGCTTGTAAAATTTTCTCACGGGTTTTTTGAGCAATGCTCGCCCCTTTAGTATAAGCACGAGAAACCGCAGATTGGGAAACCCCGGCCAATTTCGCAACATCGCTTTCTGTTGGCGCACGCCGACTACCAAGTTTTTTACTCACCACACAAACCAATCAGTTAAAATCATAATCATGCAAATAATAATGCCTAAGGTCAAATTGTAAATATTAGTTTTTCTAATTCAGATAATCATTTCGCTTTTAATTTGCTTATATTTTTTATAAAAGAGAATCAAACCAACTTGGAATAAAAAGATGCAAATAAGTGAATTTTCAACTAGCCTAATGCAATGGCTTAATGCCAATTCTTGGGGCTTCATAACTGCCATCATTGTTTTAATCGTTGGCTGGGCATTATCTCGATATTCGGTCAAAGCAATTAACAAGCTTGTTGAAAAAACTCCCAAGATCGACAAAACAATAGCGCCACTTCTCTCACAACTAGTACGTTATGCTATTTTAATTGTTACACTTATTATTGTGCTTAATCAGTTTGGTGTTGCAACGACTTCTATGCTTGCGGTGCTTGGTGCTGCTGGCTTGGCAATAGCCTTAGCATTGCAAGGCACACTGTCAAATGTTGCCGCTGGCGTTATGCTTATTTGGCTACGTCCATTTTCAATAGGAGATTATATCAATGCTAATGGCATAGAGGGAACGGTCAAAGAAATTGGACTTTTCTCAACCAAATTCAAAACTGCAGATGGTGTTTATATTTTTGTGCCTAATTCACAAATTTGGTCTTCTTCAATCACTAATGAAGATAAACTACCCAATAGACGAGTTAATATAAAAATTGGCATTGCTTATGAGGCAAATATTGAAAAGGCGAGAAAGATATTATTAAAAATTGCGGCAAACGAAAAAAGAGCACTTAAAAAACCAGCCCCTGCCGTCTATGTTGATAGTTTAGGCGATAGCGCAGTTATTCTCACCTTTCGCACTTGGGTAAAATCTTCTGATTTTTATTCAGTCCGCTTTGCTTTTAACGAACAAATAAAATTAGAATTTGATAAAGCAGGCATTGAAATTCCTTATAATAAGTTGGACGTAAATATCAATTCCAACTCATAGCTAGACGTTTCCCCTAACACGTAGTAAGCTCTCTTGAAAATTCTTTGGGAGGGGAAAATGAGAACTAATAATCAAACAACTTTGTTTGGCGCATTACTTGATGCACGCAAAAAATATGGCGCAAAACATATTGTTTTAGAAGATGCAGAACGCCAACCAATCAATTATGATAGGCTGGTGCTTGGCGCAATAATTTTGGGCAAAAAAATCGCCGCCCTTACCGAGAAAACGGCGGGGGTGTCGGGGAAACATCCAACAGATGCGACGGCGACAAGGGTAAGAGAAAATGTTGGCGTTTTATTGCCAAACGTAAATGGCGTAGCGGTAACATTTTTTGCCCTTAGCGCTTATGGTCGAGTGCCAGCAATGCTCAATTTTTCTGCAGGGCTACGAAACATAAAAGCCGCCTGCAAAGCCGCCAATATCAAAACAATCCTCTCCTCACGTAAATTTATCGAAAAGGCAGAACTTGGCGATTTAATCACAGGCCTAGAAGAAGTGGTCAATATTATTTGGCTTGATGATGTTAAAGAAAGCATTGGCTTAGGCGATAAATTGGGCGGGTTATTAACCGCCAAAATGGCAAATAGTTTTTACGCCAAGCAAAATATTAAGCCAACTGATATTGGCGCAATTCTTTTCACTTCAGGCTCAGAAGGCGTACCAAAAGGAGTTGTGCTTAGCCATTCAAACTTGATAGCCAACACCAATCAGATTTATGCTCATACCAAATGGGATAAAGACGACAAAATATTCAACCCGCTACCAGTGTTTCATTGTTTTGGGCTAACCGCTGGCATGTTATTACCCATTCTTAAGGGCATGTATTGTTTCTTATACCCCTCACCCTTACATTATAAAATCATTCCGGGCTTGATTAAAAAGGTCAAAGCCACAGTCCTGTTCGGCACTGATACTTTTCTAACAGGCTTTGCCCGCTCGGCAAATGAAGGCGATTTTGATAGTTTACGTTTTATCATTGGCGGCGCAGAACGACTAAAACAGCGCACTCGTGATTTATGGCAAGAAAAATATAATCTTGAGCTTTGCGAAGGCTACGGCGCAACGGAATGCGCACCCGTTATTTCGTGCAACACGCTTGAACATAACCAACATGGCTCAGTCGGCAAAATGGTTTGTGATATCGAACATCGGCTTGAGCCAGTTAAGGGGCTTGATGAGGGGGGTCGTTTATTTGTGCGTGGCGAAAATATTATGCAAGGCTATTTTCGAGTAGAAAACCCAGGCGAACTAGAACCACCAAAAGATGGCTGGCACGATACAGGCGATATTGTCACCATTGATGACGAGGGCTACGTAACCATAAGAGGGCGAGCAAAACGCTTCGCAAAAATCGGCGGAGAAATGGTGTCTCTCGCTGGAGTAGAAGCCTACGCCTCAATCCTTTGGCCAGAACACACCCACGCAGTTGTTGGCATTGAGCATAAAAGCAAAGGCGAACAATTAGTGCTAATAACAGATCACGATGAAGCCAACCGCCACGGCCTTTCCGTATGGGCAAAAGATCATGGAGTGCCAGACCTATACATACCAAAAAAATTCGTATTCGTAGAAGAAATCCCAATGCTGGCAACGGGTAAAACCGATTATGATGAATTGGGCAGGTTAGCAGGGAAATGAATCTTCCCCCTCCCCCTTGCGGGGAGGGTTGGAGTGGGGGTTAGGATAAAGCGTGGGGGCAAAAAATGAAAAACATATTCAAACTAATAGCAACAATCTCAATCCTAAGCCTTGCGGCTTGTTCAACTTTTACTAACCCCCAAAGAGGATATTTTGACCAAAGAAAAATAAGCGATAATATTTATCAAGTCATCGCCTTTAACAATAAGAGCAATTCAGTTGAGCTAATAAAAACCGCCGCCATGTATAACGCCGCAAGAATAACAATAGAACAAGGGAAAAAACGCTTCATCATTTTAAACGAAGATTTCAAAACCACCAAGAAACTAAAAATAGATTTTGAAGATGAAGGCGAAATAGATAGGATAAAAGAAGATGGCTATATCGTAATTGATGAAGGCAATGAGAACATAAAAACCAATATAAAAAGCATTTTACTAATTGAGCTAATTGACGAAAAAGACCCCCGATATAGCGATG
>Ga0256834_1001626_pt1 | contig 14999 bp, 10 predicted proteins | sample 4281140metaG_FD_190536 | JGI IMG/M metagenome (GOLD analysis project Ga0256834, IMG submission 190536) | Hydrothermal vent microbial communities from East Pacific Rise, Pacific Ocean - 4281-140 | ecosystem: Environmental > Aquatic > Marine > Hydrothermal vents | place: Pacific Ocean: East...
TCATTGTACGTTTTTGGGTCATTACCATTATTTTAGTGTTGATTGGTTTGGCGAGTTTAAAACTTCGATAGCGAGAAATAAACGATGTATTTAGTAGCTGGTTTAGGCGTAACTGGGCAGTCGGTATTGCGCTATTTTGAGGCACAAGGCGAGCCTTGTTTGGCATTTGATACCCGCGATAATTTAGACATTAGCACACTTGAAACCACTTTTACAAAAACACCCTTTGCCTTAGGTGAATTGCCTAAGTCGTGGCTTAAAAAGTTCGATACTTTGGTCTTAAGCCCCGGCATTGCTCAATCTGAATCTTGGGTGGTGGCGTTAAAAGAGCAGGGCAAGCAAGTCATTGGCGACATTGAACTGTTTGCGCGTACTGTCAGTGCGCCAGTGATTGCCATTACGGGTTCCAATGGTAAAAGCACCGTCACCACCATGACAGGCATGGCACTGCAAACCGCAGGCTATCAAGTAGGGGTGGGGGGAAATATTGGCGAAACGGTACTGGATTTATTGCTCGATGAAAACACATACGACGTATACGTACTAGAGCTTTCCAGCTTTCAACTTGAAACCACCTACTCACTCACCAGCCAAGCGTCAACCGTTTTAAATATTTCGGAAGACCACATGGATCGTTACCCCTCCATGACGGAATACATTCAAGCCAAAATGAATGTATTTTCCAATACTGAGCTTGCCGTACTGCCCGAAGGATTGAGTGAGCAAGGTGTTTTTCACCCCGTTTCCATCAGTCGTTTTGGGCTGAGTGAGAACGTGATTCAATCGGAACGTGATTTTGGCATTCTAACCAAAGGGGGGGGGGATAAATTTTTAGGCGTTGGAAAACAGCCTATTATTGCTGTCTCTGAGATGTTGTTGCAAGGCAAACATCATCAATTAAATGCATTGGCGATGATGGCTTTGTGTCAGTCGTTTCAAGTCAATGCCGAACACTTTAAACAAGTTGTTCGTACGTTTGGCGGTTTGCCACATCGAACCCAGTTGCTTGGAACATTCGAAGGCGTAACATGGATAAACGACTCCAAAGGCACCAATGTGGGGGCGACGCTTACCGCGATTGAAACCCTTGGAGAGCAAGTAACAGGCAAACTTATTTTACTACTGGGGGGGGTAAGTAAAGACGCTGATTTTTCAGACTTATTGCCTGCAGTTCAACGCTTTTGCCGTCATACCATTGTCCTTGGTCGTGATAAAGAGAGTATTTCGGCGCATTTGATCGATATGCCTCACACCTTGGTTGAGACCTTAGAGGAGGCGGTATCACTTGCTAAACAAAAAGCACAGCAGGGAGATTGCGTATTGTTCTCACCCGCTTGCGCCAGTTTCGATCAATTTAGCAACTATCTACAACGTGGTGAATTTTTTATGCAATGGGTGAATGAGCTGTACCTATGTGACGAACGGGTGGCGAGTAAAGCATGTTAGCACACTGGCGAGAACAGAGCCGTCAATGGCCAATGGATTACTGGTTACTGGGATTAATTACAACCCTTGCCGTTATGGGGTTGATGATGGTGGCATCCAGCTCGGTTGCCATCAGCGAACAGCGTTTTGATCACCCTGACCACTACATTATTCGTCAAAGTATCTCCATGGCATTGGGGCTGTTTGTGGCGTATCTATTTTTTCATGTACCGCTTTCAATGTGGGAGAATCACCGTGGAAAGCTGTTTTTATTTGCCATTATTTTGTTAATCGCAGTATTGATTTTTGGGCGAGAAATCAACGGCAGTAAACGCTGGTTGCCGTTAGGAATTATGAATTTTCAACCGTCTGAATTCATGAAGCTGGTCATTGTTGTTTTTATGGCAGGGTATTTAGATCGTCACGCCTCGGCAGTTAAAGAGAGCTTTGAGGCGGTGATACGGTTGGCATTGCCGTTTGGTTTAATGGCGATACTACTACTGCTCGAACCCGACTACGGCAGTACTTTTGTGATTGCGATTATGATTACAGGGATGTTGCTCATTGCAGGCGCACCGTGGCGCTATTTTGCCTTAACTGTTTTGCCGATGGTCTCTATTTTAGTGGCATTGGTGATGACCTCAGAGTATCGCATGGCACGGGTGAGCAGTTTTTTAGACCCGTGGCAAGATCCCTTTGGCGCGGGATATCAACTCACGCAAGCACTGATTGCTTCGGGCAGTGGTGGTTGGTTTGGTACAGGGCTGGGAGGGAGCATACAAAAAATGCTTTATCTGCCTGATGCACATACCGACTTTCTGTTCTCTATTTACGGTGAAGAATTTGGCTTTATTGGCGTGATTTTTTTGGTGTTGCTGTACTTAGCCATTTTGCACCGTCTGTTTCGAATTGGTCGAAAAGCGCTGGATGCCAACTATTTTTTTGGTGGCATGGTCTGTTTTGGCATTGGTATTTGGATTATTTTGCAAGCGGGTATCAATATGGGCGTGAACTTAGGCGCGTTTCCAACCAAAGGGTTAACGTTGCCCTTTATGAGTTACGGCGGCAGCAGTGTGTTAATGATGAGCATTGCATTTGCATTGGTGTTTCGTGTTGATTACGAAACACGATTTTACCCAAAACCCAAACCTGAGAAAAAAACAGAAAAAGAGACATCTTCGAAAAAAGAAGCGAGTGGCTCAAAAACAAGTGTTAAGAAAAAACCTGCGGCATCTACACGTGCTAAAGCGCCTAAACGTAAAAAGGTGGCTTCATGAAAAAAATACTCATTATGGCAGGGGGCACAGGGGGGCACGTCTTTCCCGGTATTGCCCTGGCAGACGAACTGAAGGCACAAGGTGTTGAGGCCATTTGGCTGGGTACACAAGGCGGAATGGAGGCTACTTGGGTGAACAAGGCCAATATTCCACTGCATGAAATTACCATTAAAGGCTTAAGAGGCAACGGCCTATTAGGTTGGCTTAAATCGCCTTTTAATGTCAGTAAAGCGTGGCTTCAAGCGCGGCGCATTATTAAACAAGAACAACCCAATTTAGTGTTAGGCATGGGCGGGTTTGTTTGTGGGCCAGGAGGCTTGGCGGCCAAATCGCTGGGTATACCACTGGTATTGCACGAGCAAAACGCCATACCCGGGCTAACCAATAAACTCTTAGCAAAAATCGCCAATCAAGTCATTACCGCCTTTCCTCAAGAAGCCATTAAGGGTAAGCACGTTGTGACCATTGGCAATCCTGTTCGAGCAGGGCTTGAATCCCTCCCTCCTGTGAAGATGCATAAACCGTGTCACTTGCTGGTATTGGGTGGCAGTCGTGGCGCACTGGCACTCAATGAAACCTTGCCCAAAGCACTCGCTTTAATGAATCCAGACGATCGTCCCGTGGTTACGCATCAAACGGGTGAAAAAACTTACCAACAAGCGGTCAATTTCTATCAAGCGGCAGGTGTGACCGCCAAAGTGGTCTCCTTTATTGACGACATGCAAACCGCCTACCAAAAGGCCGATTTAGTGCTTTGCCGTTCAGGTGCCTTAACCGTCAGCGAGCTAATGGCCAGTGCCCGTCCCGCCATCATGGTGCCTTACCCCCATGCGGTAGACGACCACCAAACCGCCAATGCCAAGGCGCTGGTTAAGATAGGGGGGGGAGGAATTATTCAACAAACCCAATTGACCCCAGAAGCCCTTAAACATAAGCTGGAAGATTGGTGTCAAACGCCCACTAAAATCGAAACAGCCTCGTTAAGCATTCGACAACAGGCCAATACACAAGCCACACAAAAAATTGTGGCGTTGTTGATGACGTTCATGAAACCGTAATTTGTGTTGAAAATATTTTGAGCTCTAGGGCATTTTTTAGAGTTTAATTGTGGTGGATTGCTACCATTAAAAAATTAAACCACGGAACATACTGAATAGACCTTTTCCGTGTATTCCGTGGTTAAAAAAGAGAAAAACTATGGACAAGCTAAATATGAAAAGCCCTGATTTTACGGAACAGAATATCGAAAAGCTGGCAGCACTTTTTCCTAACTGTGTGACCGAGGCTAAAAACGACAAGGGTGAGTTGCAAAAAGCCATCAACTTTGATCTGCTGAAACAGGAGCTTTCTAATAATATTGTCGATGGGCCGCGTGAGCGTTATCAGCTTAATTGGCCTGGTAAACGAGAGGCGTTATTAACCGCCAATACCCCTATTAGTAAAACTCTGCGCCCCTGCCGCAAAGAGAGTGTGGATTTTGATACCACTGAAAACCTGTTTATTGAAGGCGATAATCTTGATGCCTTAAAGCTGTTGCAGGAGACCTATCTGGGTAAGGTAAAGATGATTTACATTGATCCGCCTTATAACACAGGTAATGATTTTGTTTATGACGATAACTTTACTGCTGATAAAGATGAGTATGATCTGGCAAGTGAGCAAAAGGATGAAGAGGGTGGCCGATTAGTAGCCAATACCGAATCGAATGGACGTTTTCATTCGGATTGGCTGGATATGATGTATCCACGGTTGAAATTGGCTCGGAATCTTTTAAGGGATGATGGGGTTATTTTTATTAGTATTGATGATGGTGAAGTTGCAAATGTTAGAAAGATTTGTGATGAAATTTTTGGTGAGGGTAACTTTGTAGCTCAAATATCTGTTCAGTTAAACCCAAGGGGACGAAATCTTGATAAGTTCATAGCTAAAACACATGAAACAATATTAGTTTTTGTAAAAGATTATATGAGTGAGACTTCTATTATCGGTATTCAAAAAGAAGGTCGGATGATAAAAGAATACAATAAAACTGATAATACTGGTCAGTATAGACTAACAGGGTTGAGAAATAGGAATCAGGCCTTTAATCCATCAACACGTCCAAAGCTTTATTATCCCCTGTATGTAGAGCCATTAACTGGTCGAGTTTCTCTTATGAAAAATTCTGAGTATGTTGATGAGGTCTGGCCTGATACTCCAGATGGTGTGAAAACGTGCTGGACTTGGGGGAAAGAAAAAGTTACTAAAGAAAACAAGCTGTTGATAGCTGAAAAAGTTGGTGATAGCTGGAGAATTTATCGTAAAGACTATTTAATTGGTGAGAATGGAAAGATTGCAACAACACTGGTTAAGTCACTTTGGTTAGACAAACAAATTAATAACGATTATGGCAGAAAAGTAGTAAAAGATTTACTTGGGGCAGCAGTTATGAGCTTCCCTAAATCTGTTGACTTAATAAGAAAGCTCATTCAAATTGGTGCTAGAGAAGATGATATTGTCTTTGATTTCTTTGCTGGCTCAGCCACAACAGCCCATGCTGTTATGCAGCAAAATGCTGAAGATGCTTCGACTAACTCAGCACAGGTGAGTAATCGTAAATTCATTATGGTGCAACTCCCCGAAGTTACCGATGAAAAATCAGAAGCCCATAAAGCAGGTTATGCCACCATTGCAGAGATCAGCAAAGAGCGCATTCGTCGAGCGGGACAAAAAATCAAAGAAGATAATACCGATAAGGAAGGCATTGATCAGCTAGATACAGGTTTTCGCGTGCTTAAAGTCGATAGTTCTAATATGAAAGAGGTCTATTACGCTCCTGAAGCCATGAGTCAAGCAGACTTGGTAGACCAAGCTGATAATATCAAAGCAGACCGCACTGCTGAGGATTTATTGTTTCAGGTATTACTCGACAGGGGGGTGGATTTAACACTGCCGATTAAAAGAGAAATGATGTCCACGAAAAGCACGAAAGAAAAAGAGTTTGAGGTATTTTTTGTGGATGAGAATGCACTTTGTGCCTGTTTTGAAAAAGATATAAACGAGGATTTAGTCAAACAAATCGCCAAACGTGAACCACAGCGTGCAGTATTTCGTGATGCGGGTTATGGCTCTGATAGCACTAAAATTAATATTAAACAAATCTTTAAATTGGTTTCACCACATACCGAAGTGAAGGCGATTTAATGGAAGGGCTTTTAAACCACGGAATACCAGTAGTTGAAGGTAGCTTAAGTGATGGATAAGGCAACTGGCGAAGTGGTTATTTACCAGACGGAAGATGGCAATATTAAGCTGGATATTCGCCTTGTTAATGAAACATTGTGGATGTCTCAGGCCGATATGGCTCAGTTGTTTCAATGTTCAGCAGACAATGTTTCTCTGCACTTAAAAAATATTTATAAAGAACAAGAGCTTGAGTATGATGCAACTACCGAGGATTTCTCGGTAGTTCGTCAGGAGGGTGCTCGCTCGGTTGAGAGAAAGCTCACCCTGTATAACTTGGATGCGGTTATTTCAGTCGGTTATCGGGTGAAGAGTAAGCTGGCTACACGCTTTCGTATATGGGCAACACAGTTACTGAAAGAATATATTGTTAAAGGCTTTGTGCTGGATGATGAGCGTTTAAAAAATCCCGTTGTTAAAGACTCGAAAGTACCAGATTATTTTGATGAAATGCTGGCTCGCATTCGTGATATACGTGCCAGTGAACGACGTATGTATCTGCGTGTACGTGAAATTTTTGCGATGGCGGCAGATTATGAACCAACGTGGAAGGAAACCACGCTTTTTTTTAGCGTCATCCAAAATAAACTACATTATGCCGCTACGGGCATGACGGCGGCTGAATTGATCCAAAGTAGAGCAAATTATAATGCGTCTAATATGGGGTTAAATACTTGGAAAGGGAGTGTGGTACGAAAGACAGATATTACGATTGCCAAGAATTATCTGCAAGAGGATGAAATAGAAACTCTCAATCGCATAGTCTCCATGTGGCTCGATTATTCAGAAGACCAGGCTTTACGACGTAAGCAGGTTTTTATGAAAGATTGGGAGCATAAGTTAGATGACTTTTTGCGCTTTAATGAGCGTGATGTATTGACTCACGCAGGGCAAGTGCGCAAAAAAGTAGCGGATGCTTATGCCAATGACCAATATAAAAAGTTTGAAGTGATCCGTAGGGAACAACAAGAAGCGACTGCTGAAAAGGATTATATCAAACAGTTAGAGACAGCAGCCAAACAGTCATTAGAGGATGGTTCAAAAGATGATTCTAAATGATTTAGAACCACGAAATACACAGAATATACGGAAGAGAAACAATAAACCTTTGTTGTGTTGTTCCGTGGTTAAAAAGTACTGGGTTAATAGAAGATGAAGCTTAAATTTAAAAAACAAGCCTATCAAACTGAAGCGGTGCAAGCGGTGGTGGATTGTTTTAAAGGTCAGCCAAAACAAGCATTAGCTAAATATGCGATTGATCCTGGCAAAGAGTTTGAGGCAAAAAACAAGATGCCTGTTCATCTTGATTTATTTGATGAAGAGGCGGTTGTGGATGAATACACGGGGTTTAAAAATGCCAGTCTTTTACCACTTTATCAGCTAGTAGAAAATATACAGGCGGTGCAACAACGTCAAAACTTGCCTGTTTCTGCGGTACTTGCCAGTGACAAAATTTGTGACTGTAACTTAGATATTGAAATGGAAACGGGTACGGGTAAAACCTATGTGTATATCAAGACTATGTTTGAGTTGTATGAAAAATACGGCTGGAGCAAGTTTATTGTGGTGGTGCCAAGTATTGCGATTAGGGAAGGGGTAAGTAAGTCTTTTGAAATAACCGCCGAACATTTTTTAGAGCAGTACGGCAAGCAGGCGCGGTCGTTTATTTATAATTCTAAACAGTTGCATAATATTGAAAGTTTTTCATCCGATGCGGGCATTAATGTGATGATTATTAATGTGCAGGCATTTAATGCACGGGGCAAAGATGCACGGCGTATTTATGAGGCGCTGGATGGATTTCAAAGCCGCAGACCGATTGATGTGATTAAGGCGAATCGTCCCATTTTGATCTTGGATGAACCACAAAAAATGGAAGGCAAAAAAACACTGGACTCTTTTAAGGAATTTAATCCTTTAATGATTTTACGTTATTCGGCCACACATAAAACGGATCACAATAAAATTCACCGACTCGATGCTCTGGATGCCTATAACCAAAAATTGGTTAAGAAAATAGCGGTGCGCGGTATTACGGTTAAGGGGTTAACAGGAACGAATGCTTATTTGTATTTAAGCCAGATTCATATCTCCAAAAATAAAGCACCCGAAGCCAGTATTGAGTTTGAAATACAGTTAAAAAGTGGTTCGATTAAACGGGTCACACGCAAGTGTCGCAAAGGCGATAATCTGTTTGCTAAATCAGCAGAGCTTGAGCAATATAAAGGCTTTGTGATTTCAGAAGTGGATGCACGAACCGACACGGTGAGTTTTACCAATGGGGTAGAGCTTAAAGCAGGTGAAGTGTTGGGGGATGTTAATGAAGCTGTTTTGCGTCGAATTCAAATTCATGAAGCCGTTAAAGCGCATTTTGCAAAAGAGCAGGTGTTGTTTTATCAAGGGGTCAAGGTATTGACCTTATTCTTTATTGATGAGGTGGCTAAATACCGCCAATACAATGAGGCGGGAGAGCAACAATCGGGCGAGTATGCGCAAATTTTTGAGGAAGAATATACCCATCAAATCAATGAAATTCTGACACTCGAAGATACGCCCTATAGCCAATATTTAAAACGTGATAACACCACTCAGGTGCACAACGGTTATTTTTCAATCGACAAAAAGAGCAAACGTTTGGTTGATCCAAAAATGGCAGCACGTGGTGACCTAAAAGGTCAAACGGATGATGTGGATGCCTATGATCTGATCTTAAAAGATAAGGAACGGTTATTATCATTGGATGAGCCTGTGCGCTTTATTTTCTCTCACTCTGCTTTGCGAGAGGGGTGGGATAACCCGAATGTGTTTGTTATTTGTACTTTAAAACACAGTGATAATACGATTTCTCGAAGACAAGAAGTGGGGCGTGGTTTGCGAATTGCTGTCAACAAACACGGCGAGCGCATGGATAACCCTGCTACGGTGCATCAAACCAATGTGCTAACGGTTGTGACCAACGAGAGTTATCAGGATTTTGTAACGGCGTTGCAAAAGGATATTTCTGAATCGCTGTCTGCTCGTCCGCGTGTGGCGGATAAAAAGTACTTTACAGGTAAAGTGATTAAGCTTGCTGATGAAGAAAATCTTGTGATTGATGATAAAATGGCTAACCAAATATACCGCTATTTGGTGAGAAATGGCTATAACGATGATGATGATAAAATTACACAAGACTATCACGATGCTAAAAAAGAAGGTGAACTTGCCAAGCTGCCAGAAGAGCTTGAGCCATATAAAGAGCAAATTTTTGGATTAATTGATAGTGTATTTAGTGATACACAACTGCCAGAAATTGATAATGATCGACAGAAAAAAGTGAATCCCTTAAGTGATAATTTTAAGAAAAAAGAGTTTCAGGCCTTGTGGAGTCGCATCAATGGCAAGGCGGTATATGCGGTTGATTTTAACTCGGCAGAGTTGGTTGAAAAGTGCATTGGTACCTTAAATAAAGAGCTTAAAGTCACCCCTTTAAAATATACGGTAGTGGCAGGAGAGCAAAAACAAACGGCTAGCTATGATGATTTAAAGTCGGGTGAATCATTTAAGATCAAAGAATCTCAGCCTTTCTATCACAAAGAGTCAATTCATTCAGCCGTAAAGTACGATTTAATTGGTAAGACAGCAGAGGGCACGAATTTAACACGTCGTACGGTAGCGAATATTTTAAGTCGTATTAGCATTAAGATTTTTGAGCAGTATAAAACCAACCCTGAAGATTTTATTGCAACAGCAATTCGCTTAATGAATGAGCAAAAAGCGACAATGGTGGTAGAAAAACTGAGTTATGATCCGCTTGACAGTCATTATGAGATTGATATTTTCACCGAAAATAATCCTCCTGCCGATTTTAGTAAAGCCATAAATGTTCAACGTCACGTGTATGATTACGTATTTACCGATTCTGAAACAGAAACCGATTTTGTGAAAAATCTGGAGACCAGTTGTGATGTGGTGGTGTATGCTAAATTGCCAAGAGGGTTTTCAATTCCAACCCCAGTAGGTAACTACAACCCCGATTGGGCAATTGCGTTTAAGGAGGGTCGTATCAAGCACATCTATTTTGTTGCTGAAACCAAAGGTTCTATGTCAAGTATGCAGTTGCGTAAAGTAGAGGAGATAAAAATTGACTGTGCCAGAAAGTTTTTTGCAAAAATATCAGCCGATCAAGTGAAGTATGACGTGGTAGATAATTATGAAAAACTGATGGATTTAGTGAGTTGATTGGCAAACTCTTGGGACGGTCGGTTTGATTTAATGGCGGCGGATCGCCTGTTTGAATGCCGCTGGAGCGCATGATTTCCATAAAGTCGCGCATATTTAATGTGGGTTTTATGTTTTCAGCGGTAAATGCTTCGTCTCTTGGGCTGAGTGCTAGGCCGCCTTTGGTAATCACTAAATCTCCTGCCGTAGATGACCACCAAGGCATTGGTTGAGGTAGGGGGGGGAGAATGATTCAACAAACCGAATTAACCCCAGAAGCTCTCAAGCATAAGCTGGAAGATTGGTGTCAAACGGCCTTATTAAACATTCGAAACCCAACTAATACTCAAGCCACCGAAAAAATTGTGGCGTTGTTGTTGACGTTTATGAAACCTGACATATTTTGAGCTTGAAAGGTGACTTGAGCAAATACAAATTATTACTTACCTGTTTAGCGTTTATAATAGCCAGAATTAATTTAGCTAAATGGATAAAGGATAAAACTTTGTATTACAAATTATTATTACCCGCGATATTATCAATATTTATTTTAGGGTGTGGCGGTGGAAGTGAAAGCAGTGTGTCTGAAGATGGTACTCCTATTAGTGGCACTCCTATTGTTAAATCATGTGTTGTCGAACCACCCGTGGTTGTATCACCCGTTGTCGCACCATCCGTGGTTCAACAACGTGCCTTGATTTTATACGATGCGCCAGTGGGTGTGCCGATGCAAAAACAGGGTCTTTCGCAAGCGATTATGCTTAAGAACCTACTCGGGCATTTTTCAATGGACGTTGAGATGAAACGTGTTGCAGAGTATGCCGCAGGGGATGTGGACGCTTATGATGCACTTTTCTATTTGGGTAGCTATTACAACAACCCCTCACCAGAAAGTTTTTTGTCAGATATTTCTACGACCAATACAACCGTTGTTTGGTTTAAATACAACTTATGGGATTTGGCTTGGAATGCCACCTACGGTTTTAGTGAAAAATTTGGGATTAACTTAATCTCTTCTGCTGGGTTTAACTCCCCTCCGTCACCAAGCAATTTAGCGCCAGGCTTTTTTGATACAGTCATGTATAAAGACCTCGCATTTAAAAAGTTTTATGCCTACGATGCAACAACGCAAGCCGTTTCAGCCGACCCTGATATTGGTTTGATTGAAATTGCGGATGTGACGAAAGCGAATGCATTGGTTGAAATTGTAAACAGTGTGACCAATGAACGTGCACCTTACATCACGAATTCAGCGAATTTTTGGTACATTGCCGACATTCCCTTCTCGTTTATTGGAGAGAGAGATCGTTATTTAGTCTTTAGTGACATGCTTCATGAAATTTTGAATATTCCACATGAAGAAAATCATCGCGCCATGATCCGTTTTGAAGACATTAGCTCTAAAAGTAGCCCAATGGCGTTAAACCAATTAAGTGACTACCTGAGCACACAGCAGATTCCATTTACCATGGCTGTCGTGCCCATTTATAAAGATCCAAACGGAATTTATAATGGTGGCGTTGCAGAAGAGATTCCAATTTCTGAGGCTCCCAATCTTGTTGACTCATTATGCTATGCCAAAGCGCGTGGTGGTCATATCTTAATGCACGGTCTGACGCATCAGTACAGCGATATGTATAATCCAACGTCAGGTTTGACGGCAGAAGATTATGAGTTTTGGGATATTGTTAATAATAGACCCGTTGCAGAAGATTCGGTTGCTTGGGCAGCAGATCGTATTCAAACAGGATTAGATGTATTTGCCAGTGTGGGCATCTTCCCTTATGTTTGGGAAACCCCCCACTATCAAGGGTCGCCTAACAGTTATGCCGCATTAGGAGCAGGAAAAGCACGTTATGGACGTTCGTTCTATTACACGTCAACAAACCCACAATTAAACCTTGATGAGAATGATCCAGAGCGAGACTTTGGTGTCGGGCAGTTTTTCCCGTTTATCATTGAATCTGATCATTATGGTCAAAAAGTGTTACCAGAAAATCTTGGAAACTTTGTTTTTGACATTGGTTCCGGAGAAGTGTTGTGGGATGAGTTGTATGAAAATGCAAAATATGCACAAGTTGTACGTGATGGTTTTGCCTCTTTTTACTTCCATCCATTTTGGTTAGAGCCCGGTTTTGATGTTCCAGCTTTGGAAGATTTAAATAAACTGGTTGAAGGTATTAATGGATTAGGGTATCAATGGGTGGTTGGTAAAGACCTATTAACCCCTGAAGAGATGTTAACGCCTCAATAATGAAAGATTTTAATGTCATTCATCTATTTGCAGGTTTCTTGCTCAACCAACGATCCAATTGATTAGCAAATGCTTGGCGGTCGGTTTGATTTAAAGGCGGTGGGCCGCCTGTTTGAACGCCACTGGAGCGCATGGTCTCCATAAAATCGCGCATATTGAGTTTGGGTTTTATGTTTTCTGCGGTAAACGCTTCGCCTCTTGGGCTGAGTGCTAACCCGCCTTTGGTGATCACTTCGTCCGCCAGAGGGATGTCGCTGGTAATGACTAAATCTCCAGCGGTTAATCGTTTAACAATTTCATTGTCCGCCACATCAAACCCTTGTCCGACCTGTAAAAAATCAAGAAAAGGGGAGGGCGGGATGGTGAGCCAGTGATTGGCAACGAATGTAATTGAGATGTGCGTGCGGTTTGCCGCTTTAAACAGAATCTCTTTAATTACAACAGGACAGGCATCGGCATCAACCCAAATTTTCATCGCTTGGCCTCTTTTTAGTGTGAATAGGGGGGGCTCTTTTCAGTACTCCCTTAGAGGAGTGTAAAAGTTAGATTATACGCGTTTGTGGCTTTTTAACGTGATTTCGTTAGAGGATTCGTAAGGATTTTTGGCGGTTTACCTCAAGGTGCTGTAAACTATGCCCACTGCTTTTTTTAAAGCTTTCTTTTTTTTCCACCCCTCAAGGGGGTACTGAAAAGAGTCCTCCCCCTTCCCTAAATTTATAGAGACAACTGAATGAAATTTACCGATTTGGGCTTATCTGCCCCGTTACTTGAAGCTATTGCCAGTCAAGGATATGACACACCTTCCCCCATTCAAGCGGGGGCGATTCCTGCGGTATTGGATGGTAAAGATGTGATGGCCGCCGCTCAAACGGGAACAGGTAAGACCGCTGGGTTTACCTTGCCCGTGTTAGAAAATTTAAGTGGGGGTAAAAAAGCCAAGTCCAATCATGTTCGAGCGTTAATTTTAACGCCCACCCGAGAGCTGGCGGCACAGGTTGCTCAAAGTGTTGAGACGTATGGTGCAAAAATGCCGATTAGTTCTACGGTGGTCTTTGGGGGGGTGAAAATTAATCCTCAAATGATGCGTTTGCGTAAAGGCATTGATGTGCTGGTGGCAACGCCAGGGCGTTTATTAGACTTACACAGTCAAAATGCAGTGAAGTTTGATGAGTTGGAAATATTGGTGCTGGATGAAGCGGATCGCATGTTAGACATGGGCTTTATTCGCGACATTAAAAAAATCATTGCGTTACTGCCACAAAAACGCCAAACACTGATGTTTTCGGCGACCTTTTCTGACGATATTCGACGTTTAGCGAAAGGGCTGGTGCATAATCCCGTTGAGATTTCAGTCTCTCCTCCTAATACCACGGTAAAAGCGGTCGATCAGTGGATATGCCCAGTGGATAAAGCGCAAAAATCGGCATTATTGGTGCACTTAATTAAAGATAATGTATGGGATCAAGTGTTGGTGTTTACCCGCACCAAACATGGCGCGAATAAGTTAACTAAAATTTTAGACAAAGCGGGTATTAAAGCGGCGGCCATTCACGGCAATAAAAGCCAAGGGGCGCGTACCCGAGCTTTAGCGGAATTTAAAGCCTATGACATTCAAGTACTGGTGGCGACGGATATTGCGGCACGAGGCATTGATATTGACCAGCTTCCGCATGTGGTGAACTTTGAATTGCCTAATGTTCCTGAAGATTATGTACACCGTATTGGACGTACAGGGCGTGCAGGCTCTAAAGGCGAAGCGGTTTCACTGGTGAGTGCCGATGAGCTAAAGCAGTTGGGTGACATTGAACGCCTAACGCAAGAGCTGTTAGCGCGTAAAGTGGTGCCAGGATTTGAGCCGAGCAATAAACTGCCAGAAACCACGTTAAAGCCTGCTAAACGTAAGCGCCCAAAAAAGAACAACACAAGAGGACGTGTTGAGCATAAAGACGGGCAACGTTCGGGTGAAAATGCCAGAGGCCATAAGCCAAGAGGACAAAGTAGACGCAATTAAAAACATTTCCCCCTTTCTTTTTTTTTATCAAGCTATTTTACTGCATAGGGGGGGATACAATTTGACTGATTGAGGCGGGAATTTCTAGCTATTCGCAAGGTTTCCAACGAAAATTAGGCGTATTTTTATCCACAAGGGGCACTAGACCCTTTTTTATCTGGCCTCTGTACATTCCGAGCATGTTTTTACGAAGAGTTTAAATCCCCCCCCCTACCAGGGCCAACGCACTAAAATTCAGATCCAAATAAAACCTTAGAGCGATATTCATCATTCCACCCCGCATTGAGCCGTTTTTGCTTAATACTCTGCTTTGACGGCTCTGTTTTAAATAAATTCATACAAATATGCCTCAACATACTCATTATAGCGGGCGCATTACCAGTACGAATGCGGCTGTCATCCTCTCTAAATGTCACATCTAAACACCAGTGTAAGCTATTTTCAATACCCTAATGGCTACGAACAGCGTGTCCAAACATTTTCGCATCGGGTTTTAGTGAACTGATAAAGTAGCGTGTATCGGATGTTTGTTTGTCTCCCACCGTGCTTATTCTTTGAACCATTCCAATGGTTGTAAGCTGTTCCCATTTATTAAATCGATGTAATGTAA
>Ga0256834_1001628_pt1 | contig 14983 bp, 14 predicted proteins | sample 4281140metaG_FD_190536 | JGI IMG/M metagenome (GOLD analysis project Ga0256834, IMG submission 190536) | Hydrothermal vent microbial communities from East Pacific Rise, Pacific Ocean - 4281-140 | ecosystem: Environmental > Aquatic > Marine > Hydrothermal vents | place: Pacific Ocean: East...
AACTGTTTTTTTTATACAACACTAAAATAAGTGAAAATATTTACATGACAAAACACTGTGCTAACTATTATACACAGTGGATTGTCTTAAATTTTTTAATAAAGTTTTGCGGATTTAAGGTGTTCCAATAATTTGACTTTTTTTATCGTAAAAAACATCTTTTGTTGGATATTCCTTTCCTTTATTATCGTAACTATAATAACGTTCTTTTGCTATATTGGTAGGGTTTGAATAGTATGCTATGCCTTTTATGCGTTTTCCTTTTTTATATTCGCTAAAAGCGAAAGAATAAATGGAACTAGAAATAAGTATTCCGTCATAAAACTCTCCGTTTTTATAATTTCCTTTTGCTATAACTTTTCCGTTAGCGTATTCAATATAATCGCCATTTAATATACCTTTGGTATAAGTTTTTGTAATTGTTATTATACCTTGTTCATCGTACCAATTTATTTTTCCTACAAGCGTTTCTTTTTCTAAGTTTGAAAAATAACCGTCCATTTGCATTTTACCACTAATATAATAGTCTTCTATATAGAATAAACTATCGCTTTTCTTTTCTAAAACACGATAAAAATGCGCTTTATCTTCTGTGGTTTTTTTCCAATCTTTATCTAAATAGATTTTGTCTTGTGCTATACTATTTATTAGTGAGAAAAATAATATTATTATAAATAAGTGTTTCATTTGTATGTTAATTTTGATTCAAAAATACAATGAAATCTTATTCTAAAAAAAAGTAATTGACAAATGAAAGAATTGAATTGATAAGTGATTTTACATTATTTTATTTGTCATTTCTACAGATTGTTTTATTTGTTCATTTCTGATTTCATAAAAGATTTTTTAATTATTTCAAAGTTATCCAATTTAGTGCTGTCATTTTATTTTCTCTTCCAACGCTTTAATTAATACGATGGTTTTTTCTTTATTACCACTAAACCAAACACGATTATGTTCTAAGTATTTCTTATAATATTCAATGGCTTTTGGATAATCTTCGGCAATTTCATCGTAATACCAAGCAATGTTTGCGTATTCATTTTGCTTTTTTCTCCATGCTTTTTTCGGCTTCTAAATAGCAGTTTACTTCTTTGTAGTAATCTTCTAACTCTCCGGAAAGTGCACCTAGTTTTAAATAATCTAAGGGTTCTAAAACATTATTTTTTGCTAGCATCTCTTCGCATAAAATGATTTAAAAGGTCTTTTGATAAAAATAACGCTGTCAAAATGATATGTTTTAATCACAAAAATAACATTAATCCCCAACTTTTATATGTGACCCATTTAAATCCGCTTTAACCGCTGTACCAAATCGAGGAACGAGATTTTGGTAGACATAGTAGTAAATCTAAACCACAAAAAAAGTCCATCAATATTGATGGACTTTTTGAAAACTTGAAGTTATATATAATTACAGCACTTTTACGTTAACTGCATTTAATCCTTTAGTTCCTTCTTTTAATTCAAATTCAACTTCGTCGCCTTCGCGAATTTCATCGATTAATCCTGAAATGTGTACAAAGTGATCTTTGTCTACTCCTTCTTCTGTGATAAATCCAAATCCTTTAGTTTCATTGAAAAATTTTACTGTTCCTTTACTCATTTTAATATATTTAATTTTTAATAATTATTATTTAGTATTCAAAGATGATGCCAAGAAATATATTTACTACCAATCTATTGGGAAATAATCTTTTAAAAACTTTCCACACCAATGTTTACCAGTGTTTACACCATCTATTAACGGATCCATAACTCTGGCTGCGCCATCTACAATGTCTAATGGTGGTTGAAAATCGTGAATTTCAACTTTCTTTTTAGATAATTCTGCGGGATCTTCATCGGTTACCCAACCAGTATCTACCGCATTCATATAAATACCAGATTTCGCAAAAGTTGCTGCCGAAGTATGTGTTAGCATATTTAAGGCTGCTTTTGCCATATTTGTATGTGGATGTCTGTCTGCCTTTTTAAATCGATGAAACTTCCCTTCCATTGCGGTAACATTAATAATATGTTTTTTACCTGTATTTTCTTTCTTCATTAAATTAGACAAGCGATTACATAAAACAAATGGTGCTACTGCATTTACTAACTGTACTTCTACCATTTCGGTAGTTTCAATCTCACCTAATTTTAAGCGCCAACTATTGGTTTTTCTTAAATCTACTTGTTGTAAATCGGCATCTAATTCTCCTTCAGGAAAAACTTCAGCAGTTTGTAATGAGTTATCAAAACTATACGGAATTTGCGATAATGCAGCCGAATTACGTAACCCAATACCAGGTTCTGGACCATGCCAAGTTACAGGCAGCACATTATTTTTAGTTGTTTTTGAAGTACTAATACTTAAGTTAGCTAATTCTTGTAAGCAACTCGCGTGTTCTTTTAATAAGGTTTGCGCTAGTTTTGGAAGTTTATGTATCGATAATTTTTCATTTTCCATTAAATGGAAGTAAAAACCTGAAGGTCGTCTTACCGTTTGTGCTGCATTATTAATTAAAATATCTAACCGATTATATTTTTGCTCTATATAATTGCAAAAAATCTCTACACTTGGTATATGTCGTAAATCGAGACCATGAATATGTAACCGATCACTCCAATCCTTATAATCTTCTTCTTTAGAAAACCGAATAGCAGAATCTGCCGGAAATCTTGTTGTAGCAACTACAGTAGCGCCAGAACGCAATAACATTAAGGTTATATGATAACCTATTTTTAATCTAGAGCCTGTAATTACAGCTACTTGATCTTTTAAATCTGTGGTTTGAAAGCGTTTTGCATAATTTAAATCGCCACAATCCGTACACATTGTATCGTAAAAGTGATGTAGTTTTGTAAATACTGCTTTACAAACATAGCAGTTTCTAGGTGATTCTAATTCTAAAGTATCTTGCGGAATTGATGTTGCCGACAAGAGTTTTGGTGCTACAAATAATGCTGCTTCTCGTGCAGAACGAATACCTGTTGTTTTTCTTGCGTGCGTATCTCTAGCAATCATTTTGCGTTTTACCGCTTTTTTTGCATCTTTTCTTCTACGCTGAAACTCATCTCTATTTGGTCTAGACAACGCGCCAGTAACTTTAAAAAGTGCTATGCGTTGTGCTTCGGGCAACTCGAATAACTGATTGGTGTCATCCAATAATTTTTGCAACGTGGTTATACAAGATTCAATGTCTTTATTTAGAATGTTCTCATCCATATAATTTAATTATTGGGTTCTGCAATTGTGAGTTTCATCATTTTTTAACAACGACGTCTTTCAAAACACAAAATAATGTTGTTATTAATATAATGATGAGTTTTTAAATAAAAAAGTATGAGTTTTAGATATTTTTACATTTCTAAACTTTAGTTACCTTAATAGCATTCATTCCTTTCGCACCTCTTTCTAGTTCAAAAGTTACCTTATCATTTTCAGCAATTTCATCAATTAAACTACTAACATGGCAAAAATATTGTTCGTTATTTTCCGAATCAATAATAAACCCAAAACCTTTTGAGGTATCAAAAAATGAAACTTTTCCAGTTCTTACAGGGTCTTCTTTTTCACCTTCTACTTTTTTAGGAATTCCAAGTACGACATCATCAATATCAACCACTACTTTTAAAGACGGATCTGGTGGTGTATCGGTTAGTTGTCCATTATGATTTACATATGCAAACGGAATTCCCTTAGTACCGTTTTCAGTAATATCCAATTTTCGAGCAGCTTTCTTTTTTGCCTTTTCTTCTCGTTTTTTTAAACGCTTTTTTTCTTTTTCACTTTTATTATATGTTTGTTGAGATTTTGCCATTAGCTTATAATATTAGTTTTTGTTTAATTTTTAATGTTCTATTTTTTAATGTTCTATTCTTTATTTTGAAATATTTAGTGAAAATAATATTTTATTTTATTTAAATAACACTAACTCTAACTTTTTTCTTTTTCAATCGACTATTATTTAGTTTTTCAATTAATGTATCCGCAATACTTATCGGCACAGCAACAAAAGCACAATCTTGTTTAAGATCTATAATTCCTAATTGATCTTTATTGATTCCACCTTGTTTAAAAAACAAACCAGCGATATCGCCTTTCGATATCTTATCTTTTCTTCCTCCAGAAATAAATAAGGTTGTCCAGAAAAGAGGTTTACGATAACTAGTATTAGAAAGTTTTTCTATTTGTGATTTTTCAATAAACTCAGGAAAAACCTCTTTATCACCTTTTATTAAATATGCAGTTCCTTTTGAACTCACTCTAGCTGTTCTACCGTTTCTATGTGTATATTCTTGATAAAAATTAGGAATTTCATAATGAATAATATATTTCATTTCTGGTATATCAATTCCTCTAGATGCCATATCACTTGCTACTAAAATGGAAACACTTCCGTTTTTTAATTTTATTAATGCACGTTCTCGCTCTCTTTGATCCATACCTGAATGAAAACAAGTATGATCCATATTTTTTTTGTCTAAAAATAAACTTATATCTAAAAGACGTTCTTTTTTATTACAAAAAACAATACATGCTTCACTACCTATATGGTTTAGTAAATGAACCAACGTATTGTGTTTGTTTTTAGATTTTGAAATAACAGTTTTTACAACGAGTTTTGAAGGTGTTTTTTCTGCTAAATAATTTATTGTTTTTGCCTTATCCATTCTAAGGTAACTTGGTATAGATGTACCTTTTGTAGCAGATGTTAAAATGCGTTTAGAAATATTAGGTAAATGCCTCATAATATTTTCCATTTCGCCTCCAGCACCAACTTTAATCGAAATATCAAACTCATCAATAACCAATGTTTTGATTTCTTTTGTAGTAAAACGACCTTGCTCAAAATGATCTGCCAATCTTCCTGGAGTTCCTATTAAAATAGTAGGTGTATGTTTTAATTCTATTTTATCTTTTGAAATAGCTCTGCCTCCATAAATCGCATTAGCTTTATAACCAGAACCCATATTACGTATAACGTGTTCTATTTGGATAGCCAATTCTCTAGAAGGTACTATAATTAAGGCTTGTACTTCGGTAATTTCTGGATTTAACTGATCTAATAATGGCAATAAAAATGCTAATGTTTTTCCTGTTCCAGTTGGCGATAACAACATGGTGTTTACATTATTTTTAATAACTTCCAACGCTTCTTCCTGCATTGGGTTTAAGTTATAAATCTTTAGTTTTTCAAGAATTTCTTGCTGCTCTTTGATTGTATTTGCCATAGTTATTTTTTTTGATTTGTGTCTTTAGATTTTTCTGATTTAGAAATACCCAAAGATGTATTTGTTAATTGATTTGCCAACACTTTTTCTATCAATTCTTCTTTTGTTAAATGATGAAAAATAGTTCTTATTTCTTTTCTTAATTCTTCAGAAATAGTACGGTTTGGTTTGGTTTTAAATATTTTTTTTGCCCATAGTAAAGTCTTATTTTCTTCAATACTTTGAGTATCTGCTTTTTTGTGTTTTTTAAAAACAATTCCTAAAGCATTTTCGAAATCGGCAATATCAGCGACTTCTTCTTTTTGAAGAATCGTAATTGATAAACCTTTTGCTCCTGCTCTTGCTGTACGACCACTTCTATGTACATACGCATCATAGGTATCTGGCAAGTGATAATTAACCACAAAGGCAATTTCTTTAATATCAATACCTCTAGCTGCTAAATCGGTCGCAACTAAAATATCGATATAACCTTCTCTAAATTGTCCCATAATTCGGTCACGTATGCCTTGTGTTAAACTTCCATGAATAGCACCTGAGGAAAATTTATTAATAGCTAATTTCTTTGCCAATTTATTAACGGCAGCTTTTGTTTTACAAAAAATAATACCGCGTTGCCCATTTTTAGAATTTAAAAAATGAAGTAATACGTCCAATTTTTCTATAGGTTCTACAACAATGTATTGATGGTCAATACCTTGATGTCCAATAGTTGCCATGTCTGCTTCTATATGCACAACGTGTTTAGACATATAATTCTGAACCAACTGTTTTATGGCACCAGACATCGTTGCGGTAAATAATAAAGTCCTTCTATTTTTCGGAATTACTTTAATAATACTATCCAAACCTTCTTTTAAAGCACTTACCATTTCATCAGCTTCATCTAATATAAAGTAGGAAATATTTCTGATGTCAATCGCTTTACGTTCTACTAAATCTGCCAAACGTCCTGGTGTTGCTACAATAATTTGAGTTGGTTCCTTTAAGCGTTCTATCTGAGGTTTTATTGGGATTCCACCGCAAATAGATGCAATTGAAATAGACGGTAAATGTTTAGCGTAAGTCACTAAGTTTGCATGAATTTGTTGTCCTAATTCTCTTGTAGGCGCTAAAACAACAACTTGTATTGTAGTATTTTTTACGTCTATTAATTGCAATAAAGGCAATCCGAATGCTATTGTTTTTCCTGTACCTGTTTTTGCCAAAGCAACAACATCTTCTTTTTGATGTAATATAATTGGAATTGTTTTTTCTTGAATATCCGTAGGTACAGAGATTTGCAAATCTGCTAAGCCTTGTTGTAGTTGCGTATTAATCCCTAAATCGGAAAAAGATTTTGACATAAAAAAAATATTTTTGCAAAGGTAACATTTCAAGGAACGTTAATTTAGAAAAAATAAAGAAAAGTAAAAACACTTAAAACCATTTACTAATCAAGGAACGAGATTCATGAATACAAAAACATTATTTTTTTATAATTCTAAATGTTTTAATATTGTTATCAATTTTTACTTTTACAAAGTAAGTACCTGTAATTAGTTCAGAAAAATCTACATTTATACTACTATTATCTGGCGTAATAGTTATCAATTCTTGTCCTAACATTGAATATACTTCCACTGATATTATATTTTTATCCGCCTTTAATAATAAGGTTTGCTCCACTGGATTTGGATAATAACTAAAATTATAGGTTTTGAAATCATTGGTTGAATTTGTAGACCAAACCACAATTTCAGAATTACTTTGAATAGATTCATCATTAGCATATTGAGCCGTAATTAAATAAGTGTACATACCAAACGTAGGTAATTGATCCACATATGACGCATTAGTCGAAGTACCAATTAAAATACCATCTCTATAAATATTATAATGTAAAAAACCTTCTGTATTTAGAGGAGTATCTATATATTTTATAGAAAAATCATCTACATTCATTAATCCGTCAGTACTATAGTCTTCCATTTTAATTGCTACTTTACCGGAAGAAAAAGTACTGTCATAAAAAGAACCATGAAAAACATCATTAAAAAAAATATCAAACCGTCCATTATCACTAATTACTTTTAAGGTATTCCAAACATCTATTCCAGGATTAATAAATTCACTATTTGTCCAGTTTTGTAGGGTAATCCAATTCCCATTCTGGATTTTTTCAAATTTCCAGCTTGGCGTGTCGTCTGAACAATAAACTAATGAATATGTATTTCTCCATTCACCATTAGCATACATTGAATTTGGATTTCCATTAAAATAAACTCCTAAACTACAATCATCGCCATTAATTCTTTTCAAATCTACTTCCATTTCAAAATTAGAAAAGTTATAGTTTATATAAGTTGAAGAAATGGCATTCCCATTATGAAAACCAATATAATGATCATCATAAGCGTACCATGCACCTGTATGTGGTATAAAATATTCGCCATAACCATCATTAAAATTTTCGGAATATAAATTCCAACTTGCATCCCAATTCAACATAACTTCGCCATTAGACTCATTCAAATTGGCATATAAATTATTAGGGAATTGTTTGGTAAATGTGGTAAATGTTAAAGGACCAATCCAGACACTATCATCTTCACCTGGATTTGCTCCACAGTTAGCTCTTAAATAAATATCATACGTTGTATTTGAATTTAATCCTGTTAGTACATATGGATTAGTGTTTATCTGAACCATTGTTCCTGTGCCTTGTATAAATCCATCTATACCATATTCTATTTCCCAAGAAGTTTCTGTGTTTCCATTAGTCCATCTAAACTCAAGTGAATTCGTATAAATATACGATGAAAACAAACCTGTTGGTGCAGGACAAGAAGTAACTAAAGTTGAAAAAATAATTGGTCCAACCCATGCACTATCGTTTTCTTCAGTATTATCACAATTTGCTCTCAAGTAAGCATTATATTCCGTACCTAAACTTAATCCAGTTAATGTAAACGAATTTGTGTTTACAGACGCTATAGTTCCTTCTCCTTGTACAAAACCTACTGGTCCATATTCAATTTCCCAATTTGCTTCAGAACCACCAATAGTCCAATTAAAATCTATAGAATTTGTAGTAACATTTGAACTGGTAAAATTTGTTGGTATAGCACAAGTTGTTAAAGGTTCATAAAACGTTATATCATCAATAAAAAAATTATTATTAATATCAATAGAATAGAAATCAATAGCACCTATTTTTGTGCCTGTATATGGCACATTAAAAAAAGCATTTACACCATTAATATTCATAGAAATTAATTGATTATTTAAATCAATAACAGATTCTACAGTAAACCAAGTATTGTTAGGGTATGGCGACATTTCTCCAGTAAAATTATAGCTAATAAACCCATCTTGTCCTTGAGTAGTAGTTGCACCAACAAATACCTGACCATTAAATTGTGCGCCTGGAGAATCTTGTAATTCTTGATAATTCCAATAACCAGTTGCACCAGTTGGTATAAACATTTTCCATTTAACTATCCAAACACCTGAAGATTTATCTCCTAATTTTAATAAGACATCATCCGTTTGGTTATTCCTAACAAGCATTGAATTATTACCTGAAAACGCTTGTGAATTTGTTACTTGTGCATTGGTTGCACTTGAACCCCATAAACTCCACCAAGTTTCTTGTGGTGTAATGTCGCCTAAAGCATAGGTGTCGAAATTATCGGTAAGTTGAGCGTTTGTAATTATAAAAGAAATAATAAATATTAATAGTACTAATTTTTTCATGAGATGTTTTTTTAATTATCAAATTTACAATTAAATCATGAGTAAAGTTAAATAAGATTGAATGAACATCTATTCATCCTAAATAAATTATCAATTATGATAAATATTATTTAAATAAATTAATATAATAATCTTCAAGTGAAGTCACTAAAAAACAAACATTTATAAAACTAATTTACAATTAGAGCATAATAAATTAATAACAAAAAAAAGTCCATCAATATTGATGGACTTTTTTGAAAACTTTAAGTTTATATACTTATAGAACTTTTACGTTCACTGCATTTAATCCTTTTTGTCCTTCTTGTAAATCGAATTCAACTTCGTCACCTTCGCGAATTTCATCTATTAATCCAGAAATGTGTACAAAGTGATCTTTGTCTACTCCTTCTTCAGTTATAAAACCAAATCCTTTTGTCTCGTTGAAAAATTTTACTGTTCCTTTACTCATTTTAATATATTTTAATTTATAATACTTATTGAATTGCAAAGATGATGCCATTTTTTAGATTCACAATATATTATTTGATTTATTTTTAAATTATTTATTAAACACAATACTTTACAATTATAGTTGCATTCTCAATATAATAACTTAATAAGTAAGAAATATTAAATAATAGTGATAATTTATTGCGATATTCAAAAATATTTACTTTATTTGTAGTCATAAATGAAAACAATAAACTTAAATAAAAATTGGTGGAGCGCAAATTCTCATAAAAAAGAGTTGGCGTAGACTAAATATTTTATAAAATATTTTTAAAACTATCCTTACTCGGATGGTTTTTTTTTGTTCAAAACATAAACAAATATAAAATGTATCAAATCAAAAAACATAGTATTATAGCAGATGTCATCACTCCTATTATATCTTATCAGCGCATACGAGAAAATTACCCAAAAAGTATCTTGTTTGAAAGTTCTGAATATCAAAAGAAACAAAATAACCATTCTATTATTGTTTTTGATGAATTAAAAGCGATAAAACAATCAAAAACAGAAAACAACTCATTAAAATTCGCAAAAGATATTAGTGATTTTATTAGCTCTATTAAATTTAAAAACCCCGAAGAACAAACTTCTTTTAATGGTGTTTTTGGATTTAGCAGTTACGATGCGGTTGCTTCTATGGAAAGTATTCATTTAAATACAAACAAACCAAATTTAGATGTACCAAGTTATTATTACGGGTTTTTCAGGTTCATTTTAGTTTTTGACCATTTTAATAGTAAGTTAACTATTATTGAAAATGTACCTGAATCTGAAAAATCAAAAATTAACACCATTGTTACCTTATTACAAAATACTACGTTCACTACGCAAGAGTTCAAACTGATTAATGAAGAGATTAGTAAAACGGAAAAAGATATTTTTCTTAAAAATGTAGAAATAGCAAAAGATCATTGTAAAAAAGGAAATGTTTTTCAAATCGTAATATCTAGACAGTTTTCTCAAAGTTTTAAAGGCGATGAGTTTAATGTTTATCGCACGTTACGTTCTTTAAATCCTTCACCGTATTTATTTTATGCAGATTTTGGTTCGTTTAAATTATTCGGTTCATCACCGGAAGCACAGATAATTGTGCAGAAAAATATTGCTGAAATTCATCCAATTGCTGGTACCTACAAATTTACTGGTGAAGAAGAAAAAGATAAAAAAAATATAGAAGATTTAAAAAACGATCCAAAAGAAAATAGCGAACACGTAATGCTTGTTGATTTGGCAAGAAATGATTTAAGCAGACATTGTAATCAAGTAAAAGTTACAAAGTATAAAGAAATTCAGCGTTTTAGTCATGTAATCCATTTGGTTTCTAAAGTTACAGGGCAATTATTTAAAAAACATACTGCATCACAAATATTTTCGCATACGTTTCCTGCAGGCACATTAAGTGGCGCTCCAAAAATTAAAGCAATGGAAATTATTGATGAATTAGAACCAAATGCAAGAAACTTTTATGGTGGTGCTATTGGTTATTTTACGTTTCAAAACGAAACAAATCATGCTATAATTATTAGGAGTTTTTGTTCCAAAAATAATGCCTTACATTACCAAGCAGGTGCAGGAATTGTGATTAAATCCGAACCAAAAAAAGAATTGCAAGAAATAGATAATAAATTAGGTGCTTTAAGAAAAGCAATGCGAAAAGCAACCGAAATCCACCAAAAAATAAGCATATAATGAACCGAGCATGTTGAATTTTTATCACACAACAAAATGGTTAATAGCGAACATATATGTTCCGCTAAAAAATAATATTTAAACATATGAAAATAGTAGTCATAGATAATTTCGATTCATTTACCTATAATCTCGTCCATTATATGGAAGAAATAACAGGCGAAAGACCTATAATTTTAAGAAATAACGCATTTAAAATTAGCGATTTACAAAAATTTGATTGCATTGTACTTTCTCCTGGACCAGGTTTGCCAAAAGATGCAGGTTTACTAATGGAAGTCCTAAATAAATATCACAATTCTAAAATAATTATCGGTATTTGTTTGGGGCATCAAGCAATTGGAGAATTTTTTGGTGGAAAATTAGAAAATTTAAAAAATGTATATCATGGTGTTTCTAGTAAACTCCTTAAATTAAATGACGATATATTATATAAAAACATCAAAAACCCTATAGTTGGCAGATACCATTCTTGGGTTGTAGAAGAAAATACGTTACCCGATTTTATGCAAATTACAAGTGAAGATGAACATGGCAAAATAATGAGTTTTAAACATAAAGAATTACCAATTTATGGCATACAATTTCATCCTGAATCTATTCTAACACCAAACGGAAAAGAAATGTTAGTCAATTTATTTAATTACCATCAATAAAAATTAATAATCTCGCAAAGCCGCAAAGTCGCAAAATTTCAACTTTAAAAAAGTCATTAATATGTTTGCTTTGCAAACAATTGCGGCTTAACATTTATAATTTTCTTTGCGTCTCTGCGACTTTGCGAGAAAATAACAAATATAAACAACATAAGAGTCATAAAAAATCATGAAAAAAACATTAGAACAATTATATAATTTTGAACCTTTATCTATTTCGGATAGTTATAAAGTTTTAGAACAAATAAGTAAAGACGCATTTAATCCAGCACAAGTTAGTGCGTTTATTTGCAGTTACTTAATGCGTGATATTACGGTAAATGAACTTACTGGCTTTAGAAATGCGTTACTAGATTTATGTATTCCGTTTAAAACGGAATATGATAGTATTGACTTATGTGGAACTGGTGGCGATAGCAAAAACACTTTTAATATTTCTACAATTTCATCATTTATAGTTGCAGGTAGTGGCATTAAAGTTACAAAACATGGCAATTACGGCGTTTCTTCTTTTTGTGGTTCTTCTAATATTTTGGAATCTTTAGGGCATCAGTTTTCTAATAATAACGATTTACTAAACAAACAATTAGACAAAGCAAATATCTGTTTTCTGCATGCGCCTTTATTTCATCCTGCAATGAAATCGGTTGCTGGAATTCGAAAACAATTAGGCATGAAAACCTTTTTTAATTTATTAGGACCATTGGTAAATCCTGCGCAACCTAAAAATCAACTTATTGGTGTTTTTAGTCTAAAAATTCTTCGTGTTTATCAATTATTACATCAAAATTCAGATAAAAACGTGACTTTGGTACATACAATTGATGGTTATGATGAAGTTTCACTAACCAATTCATTTAAATTAGTAGGTTCAAATTTTGAGTATTTGCATGAACCCGAAGAATTTAATTTTACAACATATAATGCTACGGATATTTCTGGTGGAAATAATATTTCAGATGCAAAAACTATCTTTTTAAAGATCTTAAACAACAAAGCAACTAAAGCACAAACCGATGTAGTTTTAGCAAATGCTGGTATTGCCATTGCCAATTTTAATAATACTTCTGTTTTGGAAGGTATTGAAGTTGCTAGAAAATCATTACAAAGCGGAAAAGCATTAGAGAGTTTAAATCTATTATTAAATACCAAATCATAAAAATGGATATTCTACAAAAAATAGTACAACATAAAATTAAAGAAATTGCATTAAGAAAAAAACTGGTAAGTATCTCTAAATTAGAAGAATCCATACTATTTAACACGCCTAAATATTCCTTAACGGAAGCAATATTAAATACTAAAAAATCAGGAATAATAGCAGAGTTTAAACGCAAATCGCCTTCAAAACCAAACATTAACCTTTTTGCAGATCCTAAAGAAATAACTACAGGTTATATTGCTTCTAAAGTTGCTGCTTTATCGATTTTAACCGATAATCATTTTTTTGGCGGTTCGTTAGACGATTTATCTATTGCAAGAAAAAACAACCAATGTCCGATACTTAGAAAAGACTTTATTGTGGATGAATATCAAATTGTGGAAGCAAAAAGTTATGGTGCAGATGCCATTTTATTAATCGCAGAAATTCTAAATAAAGAGCAAGTTACGAGATTTTCAAAATTAGCACAATCAATTGGATTAGAAGTTTTAATGGAAATACACAGCAATAAAGAGTTACATAAAATTACCGATTCCGTTAATTTATTAGGCATAAATAATAGAAATTTAAAAACCTTTGAAGTTAGCATTCAAAATAGTTTAGACATTGTAAAAGAAGTAAAATCAGACATTACCTTAGTTTCAGAAAGTGGTATTACAAGTATTGATAATATTTTGAAACTAAAAAAAGTTGGTTTTAAAGGTTTTTTGATTGGCGAAGCATTTATGAAACACAAAAATCCTGTTACGCAATGCGAATTATTATCTAATCAAATTTTAAATAACTAAAATGAACCGAACATATTAAATTTTAATCATACAACGAGATATTAATTAGCGAGCACATATGTTTCCGCTAAAAAATAAATAATCTCGCAAAGACGCAGAGACGCAAAGTGTTTAAGTCGCCAAATGTTTGCAAAGCAAACATAATAGCGACTTATATTATTAGAATAAACTTGGCGCCTTTGCGAGAAAATAAACATATTTATTCACTATAAACAACATAGAGCCAAAATAAAATTTAAACAGATGAAATTAAAAGTTTGTGGTATTAAACAACTAGAACAAGTAAAACAATTAGACAGTTTAGGTATTGATTTTATTGGTTTTATCCATTATAAAAAATCACCTAGAAATGTTTCTTTGGCAGAATTACTTCAATTAAATAAAACTACCAAAGCAACAAAAGTATTGGTTACTGTAAATGAATCTGTTGAAAATTTATATAAATTATCCGATGCATTAAAAACCAAAACAGTACAATTACATGGCAATGAAAGTCCAAAAATATGTAAAGAACTAAAAGAAAATAATTTTACTATTATAAAAGCATTTGGCATTTCAGAAGCATTCGATTTTAAAACACTAAACGAATATAAAAACTGCGTAGATTATTTTTTATTCGATTACAAAGGCGAACAACCTGGCGGAAATGGGAGTACGTTTAATTGGGAATTACTTCAGAACTACACTTTAGATATTCCATATTTCTTAAGTGGCGGCATTGGAATTCATCATAAAGAACCACTTAAAAATCTGTCATTAAAACATTGTTTCGCCATAGATGTAAACAGTAAATTTGAAAAAGAACCAGGCATAAAAGACATTACTTTACTAACAAAATTTATAAAATGATTTATAAAAACGGCTATTACGGAAAATTCGGAGGTGCATACATTCCAGAATTATTATATACAAATGTTAAAGAGTTAGAAGACAATTATTTAAAAATTATTGGAAGTGAAAATTTTCAAAAAGAATTTAAAGATTTGCTTAAAAATTATGTTGGTCGTCCAACGCCTTTAACTTATGCAAAACGATTAAGCAAACGATATAACACACATGTTTATCTAAAACGAGAAGATTTAAACCATACAGGAGCGCATAAAATTAACAATACTATTGGTCAGATTTTGGTTGCTAAACATTTAGGTAAAACCAGAATTATTGCCGAAACTGGCGCAGGACAACATGGTGTTGCTACAGCAACTGTTTGTGCTTTAATGGACTTAGAATGCATTATT
>Ga0256834_1001629_pt1 | contig 14978 bp, 15 predicted proteins | sample 4281140metaG_FD_190536 | JGI IMG/M metagenome (GOLD analysis project Ga0256834, IMG submission 190536) | Hydrothermal vent microbial communities from East Pacific Rise, Pacific Ocean - 4281-140 | ecosystem: Environmental > Aquatic > Marine > Hydrothermal vents | place: Pacific Ocean: East...
CAATGAAAGTATCAGTAGATATGTGATTGAAAGATCTGTGAATGGTGGGGCATGGAAGTTTGTGGCAAATGTTAGAGGTCGTCTAATGGTGGAGTATATAGATACCTTTACACAAAGAGGGCACAGCTATAAATATAGAATATTTGCAAAAAGCTATGATAAGGTTTTAACCAAGCCAAGTCAAATTACTTCGTTATCAATGTAGAGAGAACAGATGCCACATTTAAAAGTAAAACCTTTTGACAGTAGTGTAGTAGGCACTACTATAGTGAAGAGTAGTATCCTTACCTTGCATGCAAAATCGCTTTCCAATACGGATGAAGTTTTGGGTGTTGAGCATGGGGGAGAAGAGTTCTTACTCCAGTTAAAACCAGATACTAAAGTAACACTCCTTAAATATGATAAAGTAACTAGACCACTGAAGGTAAATCTCTTAAAAGAGGCATTGTCTACTGTGTCAGAAGAGTTAGGTTTAGAGATATTAAGTTCTAATATTGCTATTTCACATACAAAACAGGCTCTGTCCTCAGAGTATTTTAAAAAAATTGAAGATTTCGAAAATATAGACTTTCCCAAGAAAAAAGTCTCTGTTGAGGTAGGCTTTGGTTCAGGGAGACATTTACTTTATCAAGCACAAAAAAATCCCGATACACTTTTCATAGGCTTAGAAATACATACACCCTCAGCACAACAAGTGCTTAAACAGGTAGAATTACAAAATATTACTAACATATGGGTAGTAAACTATGATGCTAGGTTGTTTTTAGAAATGTTACCCTCAAATATTTGTGAAAAAATATTTGTACATTTCCCTGTACCTTGGGATAAAAAACCTCATAGACGTGTCATAAGTACTTCTTTTTTAGAAGAATCCATGCGGGTCTTAGATGTAGATGGACGTTTAGAACTTCGAACTGACAGTGATAAATACTTTTGGTATGCACTCGAGACATTTTTTTCTCCGGCTAAAACTGAAGTAGAAATACGTAAGAATGAAGCCCTAGAAGTTACTTCAAAGTATGAAGCCAGATGGATACGGCAAGAAAAAGACATTTATGATGTCTATGTACGATGTAAAGAGAAGTCAGAAGAAACAAAAGTCGTACTTGACTTTAATTTTAATATTGTAAAATATAGAAATGGTTTAGAAACACAACTATCTAAAGAACCTTTGGTTTTTGACGGATACTTTGTACACTTTGAACGTTTATATAAAACAGACGATGAACAACTTTTGATAAAGTGTGCTTTTGGTTCTTTTGATAGACCAGAACATAAATATATCATTTTAAATAAAAAGACTTGTAGATACTTTGTTTCTTCTCCTGTAAGAACAAAGGTGAATTTTCAAGCACATCAAAAAATTATGGAGCTACTCAATGTCTAATGTAATTAGCGTTTCTCATTTAACTCTTGCGTATGATGATGGTGCTAAAGAGATTATTAAAGATGTAAACTTTAACATCAAAAAAGGAGAGTTTGTCTTTATTACTGGACCTAGTGGTTCTGGTAAATCAACATTGCTTAAAGCACTGTACGGGCAGATTAAATCAACAGAAGGAAGTCTTGTAGTCGGTGGACTTGACTTAGCAACTGCACGTAAAAGTAAGCTTCAAGAACTACGTACGCATATGGGTATTATTTTTCAAGACTACAAACTTGTAAATGAATGGACCGTAGCTAAAAATGTGGTACTTCCATTGATGATCGCAGGCTATTCAATAGATGTACAAAATACGCAATCTCAAAGACTTCTAAAACATGTAAAACTTTCTGAACATGGTGAGAAATTTCCTTTGGAACTCTCCGGTGGGGAACAGCAACGTGTGGGAGTTGCACGTGCCTTAGCAAAGAACCCTGTAGTCATACTAGCAGATGAGCCTACAGGTAACCTTGATGATTACTCCTCTAATGTTATTTGGGACTTGATGGAAAATGCATGTCAGCAACTAGACACAACGGTCTTAGTAGTAACCCATAAAATACCAGCTATTTTTTCATTACCATATAGACATTTCATTATTGAAAACAAGGGTGTGTATGAAGTCCATTAAAAATCATCTTATGTTTATTCTCCCACTTATGGCTATTTTGCTTGGAGTGGAGTTTTATTTGGTATTTGACCGTACAACAGATTCTTATGAAAAAGGCTTAAAAGAAGGCTACTCTATGCTTATTGTAAGCAAAAATCCTGTTTCTTTAGATCGTCTTCAGACATTAAACAGCCATATCAGTAGCAGTACAAAAATAGAACGAAAAGAAATTGTTACAGAAATAGCCAAAGGTGTAAGTAAAACAAATGAAAAAAAGATACTAAGTGCCTTGCCTCATTTTTATTCAGTACATTTAAGTGAGTATGTGGATATAGCTAAATTAGAAGATATTAAAAAAGATTTAGAATTAGATGATAATATAAAAAGAGTCGAAACATTTGGTACTGCCTATAGTTCTAGTTATAAGTTGTTTTCATTTATACGACTATCTTTAAAAATTTTTATTGTTTTTATGGCGGTGGTTAGTCTTTTCCTTATTATCAAACAAATGGAAATATGGAAATATGCACATAGACAGCGTATGCAAGTGATGGAAATCTTTGGAGCACCTTTGATGTTACGTTCTGGTGTGTTATTTAAGGTTGCAATTATTGATGCATTGTTAGCCACCATATTTACATCTTTGTTTTTTCTATATCTTAAGTTTCAATGGGCAGCTCATTCTGGCATTGATATGATGATGGAAAATAAAGAAGAGTTATTTAAAATGACAGATATTGCTATATTATTGGTTCTAGCACTACTTATAGTAATACTTGCTGTGTATTCGGTAGTCTTTACAACTAAAGGAGAAGAGGAGTGAAATCCTTTATCCTATGGGTCGTTTTCTCAGTGAGCTTGGTACTTGGAGCTTCTACCTCTGCACAAATTAAAAACTCTGAAAATGATTTGTCAAAAACAGATATGGCTAAAAAAAATGCAAGTCGTAAGCTTGAAAAAATAGCCACAGATATGTCAAAAGCAGATAAAGAGATTAATTATTTAGATCATGTTTTAGAAAAATTGAGTCAAGATAAAGAAAAAACAGAAAATGAATATAAATCACTAAAGCTAGAACTTGCAAATTCAGAGCAGACACTTGCAAAAACAACCAAAGAGATAGAAAAGAAAAAAATATCTTTTTTAGAATTGCTCTCAGAACAGTTTTCAGTTATTTATACGATGCAACAATTTAAAAGTCCAACAGAGAAGTCTATTGTTTCTTATGAGGTATATAAGGCATATAAAAAGCAAAATGCTCAGGAGTTGGAGCAGTTAAAAAAAGAGATAAGTCTTTTAAAAAAAGAGAAAAAGAATAAACAATACAAACATGATAAAACAAAAAAAGCGATTGCTGTAATTATTCAAAAGCGTAAAGATTTTATTGGACAGAAAGCACAAAAAGAGAAGCTTATCACAGATCTTAGTGCAGATGAAGAAAAATATCAAAGTCAACTACAAGAGCTTGTAGACAAGCAGACCTCTTTACGTACGACTTTAGCAAAACTCAATATTTTACATACGAAAGAGGTTGATGAAGCACGTAAAAGAGCTGCAGAAAAAAGAGAAGCTATACGTTTGGAAAAAGAGCGTTTACGGAAAATACGTAAGGCAAAACGTTTAGCGAAAGAAAAAGCGAGAAAAGCAAAAGCTGCGATTAAATTAGCAAAAACTGCTGCTGCAAGAAAAGCTGCAAGAAAAGCTGCAAGAAAAGCAGAAAAAGAGTCAAAAATAGTACAGACCAAGAAGTATAAACCAAGCCAAAAAGTACGAAAAGTACACTCTTCATATAAAAAATCAAAAACATATGCCTATAAAGGTGGTAAGACAATATCACCATTACATGGGGGACGAGTCATTAAAAAGTTTGGAACTTATGTTGATCCAATTTATAAGATAAAAATATTTAATGAATCTATTACTTTAAAAGCACCATCTTCCAATGCCAAGGTTAAAAATGTACTTAATGGTAAAGTGGTTTTTGCTGGAAAAAGTTCTATGTTAGGGAAAGTAGTGGTTGTCGCACATGGGGGAAAAATGCACACAGTATACGCAGGTCTATCTAGAATTGCACCAACTATTCATGTAGGTTCAATGATTAAAAAAGGATATGTTGTTGGAAAAGTAACAAGAAAGTTAATTTTTCAAGCAACCAAAAACTCTAAACATATTAACCCCTTAAAGCTGATACAAATATAGAATTTCATTTAAACCCCTCCTAAACGACAATTGGATATAATCGCGAAACTATAAAGAGGTGTTTTTGTGATTAAACGTGTTTTAGTAAAATTTTCTGGTGAAGCATTGGCTGGTGAAGAAGGGTATGGGATAGATACCCAGATTCTTAATTTCATCGCAGGTGAAATAAAAGAGTTGGTTGATGCTGGTATAGAAGTATCTGTTGTTGTGGGTGGCGGTAATATTATTCGTGGTGTGTCTGCTGCTGCTGATGGGATTATCAGCAGGACAGCTGGTGACTATATGGGTATGTTAGCTACAGTGATAAATGGTGTAGCCATACAAGAAGCTTTAGAACATGCAGGGTTGTCTGCAAGATTACAGTCTGCTATTGATATGCAAGAGATTGGTGAAGCATTTATAGTACGTCGTGCTAGACGTCACTTAGAAAAAGGGCGTGTAGTAGTATTTGCTGGTGGTACTGGAAATCCTTATTTTACTACAGATACTGCAGCAACACTAAGAGCATCTGAAATAGGTGCTGAGTTACTTATAAAAGCAACAAAAGTAGATGGTGTATATGATAAAGATCCTAATAAGTTTGATGATGCAGTAAAACTTGATAGTTTAACCTATGATCAAGCACTTACGGATCATATTAAAGTAATGGATGATACTTCTATTGCATTGGCAAAAGAAAATAAATTACCAATAGCAGTATGTAATATGTTTGAAAAAGGTAATCTTTTGGCTATTGTCAAAGGTGATAGAAGCCTTTGTTCAATCGTTAAATAAAATTAGGGTATGAAGGAAATAAAATGAGAACAGAAGAATTAACAGCAAAAGCACTTGAAAATGTAAATTTTGATAAATACCTTCTTGCAAATGCAGTAGGTAAGAGAGCTGAAGCTATAGCAAATGGTGCAAAAACAGTACTTGAAATAGATACAACAGCTATGAAATATGCGGATATCGCACTTCGTGAAATAGCTGAAGGTAAAATTATTGTAAGTCTTGAAGAGTAATCTTTGTGGATGCTTTTTTAGACAAAGCTAAAAATATACATACGATAGAAGAAGCAAAGATGCTTCTTTGGGAACAAGTCCCAAACCCTTTCCCCGAGACAACAAAAGCATTAGAACTTTCAATTTTAGCACATCAAAATCAGCAACGCAAAAGTGGTGAGCCTTATGTGGTACATCCTATTTTAGTTGCAGCCATAACGGCATCTTTTTCTAATGATGAAACTATGGTACAAGCGGCACTTTTACATGATGTAGTGGAAGATACTAATTTTACTATTGAAGATTTGAAAAAAGAATTTGGTGATGATGTAGCACATATGGTTGAGGGTCTTACTAAAATTGTTGAAATTCGTGATGAAGAACTTATTGCTTCTACTTCAGAGGATAGGTTGATTAATTCAGCATTGTCTTTTCGTAAAATGCTTATAGCTTCTATTAAAGATATCCGTGTGTTGGTCATTAAACTTTGTGACAGGTTACACAATATGCTTACGCTTGATGCTTTAAGTCAAGAAAAGCAAATACGTATTGCGGAGGAGACATTGGTCGTTTATGCTCCTATTGCACATCGTTTAGGAATATCTCGGATTAAAAATCATTTAGAAGATTTAAGTTTTTACTATATCTATCCAAAAGATTATAAAAAAATTGATGATTATATACAAAAGAATGTGCAAAATTTACAGTTTAAACTCAATGGTTTTATACGTAATGTGAAAGACCTTATGCATAAAAATGGTTTTGAAGAGAATAGTTTTGATGTATTTGGTAGGGTGAAGCATTATTATTCTATTTATATGAAGATGCATAGAAAAGGTGTAAGTATTGAAGAAGTATTAGATCTTTTAGCCGTGCGTATTATTGTACAAAATCCTATTGATTGTTATAGTGTTTTGGGTTTGATGCATTTAAATCATACACCACTTGTATCAAGATTTAAAGATTATATTGCCGTACCTAAAGAAAATGGATATAAGACGATACATACAACGTTATTTAACAATGAAAGTATACTTGAAGCACAAATTCGTACACATGAAATGCATAGATTGGCAGAGTTTGGTGTGGCTGCACATTGGAAATATAAAGAGGGTAGTAATTCTGTAAATTTGGAATGGGTAGAGAGTCTCCATTACCAAAATGAATCTATAGAAGAGTTTTATGAATTAGCTAAAAGTGACTTGTTTTCTGAAGATATTACCGTTTTCTCACCCAAAGGGGATTATTATACTTTGCCTAAAGGATCAGTGGCTTTAGATTTTGCTTATGCTATTCACTCAGAAGTAGGTCAAAATGCAACACATACCTTGATTAATAAACACAAAGCACCTCTCTTGAGTGTATTGAAAAATGGTGATATAATTAATATACTCAAAGATGAGGAACCTCATTTACATTGTTCTTGGGTTGATGCTGTAAAAACTTCAAAAGCAAAAGATGGCATACGCTCTGCATGTCGTGCAAGAATTAAAGAGAGCGATACACTCAGCGCCTATAATATTTTGGGTACATTGTTTAGACAAGAGAGTTCTGATATCAAAATATTGGTTGGGAATGTGGATTTACAAGATAGTATCTATAGGTTACCTATACAATTGGATTATTGTAAAGAAGTTATTCATAAAGTCGCAGAATATTTGGGGACAAGTGAGATACGTTTTTGGCAGGTACTTAAAAAAGGATATAAACCACCAAAACGTAAAGAGATTGATCATTTTTATTTCTTTACAAATAGACCTATTGATGGTGTAGAGTTTGACTATTGTTGTCATCCTAAAGTTGGTGATCAAATTGTTTCATTTTATAAGGACAGTAAGGCTATTATACATCATAAATTATGTAAGCAAGCCTATAGAAAAGTTTTAGCTGCTGAACCTATGCTTTTTGTAGACTGGAAAGATGAAAAACTTTCACGTTATCGACTCATTATAGGTTTACAAAATCAGAAAGGTATTTTAGCGGAGTTACTTTCTTCTTTGACAGAGTTAAATTTAAATGTACTCAATATTGAGCTAGGCATTCAAAGCTCAGAAAGAGCAGAATATTGTCAGATAGAAGTTGAGAGCCATGAGAATAAAAAAAGTATTCTTGCAGAAAAAATTTCGAAAAAATTTAAATTGATTGAAATTACAAGTTTAGATGATGCATATAATAAATAAAGAAGGATGAGTAGACGTATGGTAGAAGAGGCACTAAAAGAGATAAGTAGAGGTACAGCAGAAATCATCGATATTGAAGCAATTGGGAAGCTACTAACTAAATATTATGAAGATGGTACAACCTATACGGTCAAAGCAGGATTTGATCCTACTGCTCCTGACTTACATCTTGGTCATACAGTACTTCTACAAAAACTAGCAACATTTCAGAAATTTGGTGGACGTGTACAGTTTTTGATAGGAGATTTTACTGCGATGATTGGTGATCCAACGGGAAAGAGTGCTACACGAAAAGTGCTTACCAAAGAGCAGATTAAAAAAAATATCGCTTCTTATACACAACAGGCATTTAAAATACTTGATGAGAGTAAAACTGATATCGTATATAACAATGACTGGTTAGAAAAGTTAGGAGCAGCAGGGATGTTAGAGCTAGCATCTAACCTTACTGTTGCTAGGATGTTAGAACGTGACGATTTTTCGAAGCGTTATGGGAGTAATACCCCTATAGCCGTAAGTGAATTTATGTATCCACTTCTTCAAGGGTATGATTCAGTACATTTAGCATCTGATATAGAAATAGGAGGTACTGATCAAAAGTTTAATCTTCTTATGGGGCGACAACTACAAAAATCTTATGAGATTAAAAAACAACAAGCTGTGTTGATGATGCCTATTTTAGAGGGGCTTGATGGTGTACAAAAAATGTCAAAATCTTTAGATAACTATATTGGTGTTACTGAAGAACCAAAAGATATTTATGGGAAAATACTATCTATTTCTGATGAGTTAATGTGGCGGTACTATGAGCTTTTAAGTACAAAATCTCTTTCCGATATAGAGGAACTTAAAAAAGATGTATCATCTCGCACCGTTCATCCCAAAACTGCTAAAGAAAACCTTGCCCTTGAGATAACTACAAGGTTTTATAATGAAGAGTTAGCTACACTAGCTAAAGAGGAGTTTAACTCTGTATTTAAGACGAAAAAACTACCTACTGAGATTACTGAGTTTGAACTACAAGAGGGTATTTGGATATGTCAAGCACTTGTAGATACTGGTCTTGAACCTTCTACATCTCAAGGACGTAGAGATATTAAACAAAATGCGGTAAGTATAAACCAAAATAAAATAAGTGATGAAAAGCTTAATTTATCTACAGGTGAGTATATCTTACAAGTAGGTAAAAAAAGATTTGCAAAAGTGAAGGTAAAGTAATGGAATTTAAATCTTTTAAAATTGGAAAATATACGATAGAAAAGCCTATTATACAAGGTGGTATGGGTGTAGGTATCTCTTGGGATCAATTGGCAGGTAATGTCTCTAAAGAAGGTGGACTGGGTGTTATTTCTGCCGTAGGAACAGGAGTATATAAAAATAGGGCTTATGCAGAAAAAACGGTAGGGAAAGAAGAGCGTCCATTAGATGCCATTAACTTTTATTCTTATGAAGCTTTACAAAAAATATTTGACAATGCAAGAGAAATTTGTGGAGATGCCCCACTTGCAGCCAATGTTCTTTATGCACAAAGTGAATACAATCGTGTTGTAGAAGATGCTTGTAAAGCAGGAGCGGATATGATTATTACTGGGGCAGGGCTTCCCCTTACTATGCCAGAAGCGACAAAAAATTACCCTGATGTTGCACTTGTTCCCATTGTATCTACTGCTAAAGCATTACGTATTTTATGTAAACGTTGGAAAAAAACACACAATAGACTTCCTGATGCTGTTATTGTTGAAGGTCCTTTATCTGGTGGGCATCAAGGCTTTAAGTATGATGAATGTTTTATGGAAAAAAATCAACTTGAAAATATTTTAACTCCAGTGGTAGAAGAGGCTAAAAATTGGGGTTCTATGCCTATTATTGCTGCTGGTGGTGTGTGGGATCATGATGATATTGTTAAGATGATGGAAATAGGTGCTGATGCAGTACAAATGGGTACACGTTTTATTGGTACTGTAGAATGTGATGCAAGCCAAGTGATGAAAGATATTATTATTGGTGCGGATGCAGATGATATTAAACTTTTTAAATCTCCAGTAGGTTACCCTGCACGTGGTGTACGAACACAGCTTCATGAAGACATAGAAAAAGGTACAGCACCTAAAGTTGCGTGTATCTCTAACTGTGTCGCCCCTTGTAACCGTGGAGAAGAAGCAAAAATTGTTGGCTACTGTATTGCGGATAGACTCTCTGATGCATATGATGGTCTTGCCGAGACTGGGCTTTTCTTTACGGGTGCAAATGGCTACCGATTACAAGAAATCATTACAGTCAAGGAACTTATGGATAAATTAATGAACGGAGAAGAGAGTTAGAGTGAAGTCCTTTAGGTTTATTTTTCTGTTTATTTGTATGACGGTACTACTTTTCTCTTCTGTAAATAGATTAACAAAAGTAGATATTATTAAAGGCGAATTACGTTTACATTTTAAAGATACATGTGATAAAGAAGCAGTGAGAAAGTTTGCATTGACAAATCCCTATAGACTAGTATTTGATTTTGACAATACAAAACTTGCATATTCTAATATGGCTAAAAACCTTGACAAATCTATACGTATTGCCCAATTTAAACCCAATACTGTACGTATTGTTATTGAAAATGATAAACCTTATAGATGTATGTCATACCAGCCATTTTTTTCAAGGACGTATTATCATATACCTCTACCCAAGAGTAGCAGTGTATTACCTGCAAAAAGATTTAAAAAACCTAAACTCAATATAGAAGTAAAATCAATAAACAGTGTGAAAAAAAAGAGAATAACTGTGAAAAAAATACCTATGACTGCAAGTGTTAGAAAGCATGAACTTATAGTCATCGATGCTGGACATGGGGGACATGATACAGGAGCTATTGGCGGAGGAAAACGAGAAAAAGATGTAGTCCTTCAAATAGCTAAAAGGGTTGAAAAGGAACTCAAAAAAAGAGGACATCCTGTTTACTTATCGCGAAAGAAAGACCGATTTTTGACATTAAGACAACGTACTAAATTTGCAGATCAAAAGAAAGCGGTGGTATTTATTTCTATACATGCGAATGCAGTGGCTAAAAAAAATGCACATAACGTACATGGAATTGAAACCTTTTTTCTTCAAAATACAAGGGATGCAAAGTCTCAAAATATTGCAGCAAGAGAAAATAAAGCTGTGTTAAAAGGGACAACTAAATTGAGCAAAAATGTTATTTTAGACTCTGTACTATCTGGACCAAAGATTGTACAATCGAATAAATTGGCAATTGATGTACATAGAAGAATTATAACCAATGTAAGAAGTAAATATACAGGTGTGAGAGATGGTGGTGTAAGACATGCACCCTTTTGGGTACTTGTGGGTGCAAGTAGACCTTCCATACTTGTAGAAGTAGGATATATATCTCATCCTAAAGAGCGTGCGAGATTGTTTAGCCCAGGATATCAAGAACTTGTGGCAAAAGGTATTGCAGAAGGTGTTGATAACTATTTAGACAATAGAAAAACAGAGATAGACTTTTAAAGTTTATTTATGGGAATAATACAATTTATAAGAGGAATTATTTGATGAAATTTATCGTTGGAGTGTGTGCATTATTTTTATTAACTTCATGTTTTGGCCCGAGTGTCGATAGAACAGATAGCTTAATAGTGATTGATGCAGGGCATGGTGGTCATGATGGTGGTGCAAATGCAGAAGGAAAGCTAGAAAAAGAGTTGGTACTTCAAATAAGTAAAAAACTTTATAAAGCTTTCAAAGATGAAGGCTATAATGTCTACTTAACTAGAAATAGTGACAGGTTTTTAACTTTAGGTCAACGTACGAAGGTTGCAGATAAAAAAGATGCCAAAGTATTTATTTCTATTCATGCAAATGCTATAGCAAATAAGAGACGTTTTTCTGAAGTTGAAGGTATTGAAACGTATTATCTTCAAAAAACAAGAGATGCCAAATCTCAACGTATAGCCACACGAGAAAATGCTGCGGTACTACAAGGTGCAGATAGATTAAGTAAAAATGTAATCATTGACTCAGTATTGAATGGCCCTAAAATTATAGAATCAAATAAACTTGCAATTGATGTACAAAAAAATATGATTAAAAATGTTAAAAGTGCTTATAGAGATGCTAAAAATGGAGGTGTGAGACCTGCACCATTTTATGTACTTGTAGGAGCAAGTAGACCTTCTATACTTGTAGAAGTAGGCTATATAACAAATGCAAAAGAGAGAGAACGTTTATTTACTTCAGATTATCAAGAACGTATTGTAGATGGTATAGTTGAAGGGACTACGCGTTATATAGATACTAGAAAGAAAGAGTTCGGGTTTTGATTTATTGGGTGTGTTCTAGTTTATAGGTAGATGCTGAGTTAGACTTAGCATCTATAGTATTACTTATAATTTTTAATCGCTTTTGCAAGTATCTCAGTTGCTGCTTTTTTGTCTTTAAATCCTGCTACTTTTACCCATTTGTTAGGCTCTAGCATTTTATAGGTTTCAAAAAAGTTTTTGATACGGTTGAGTGTATGCTCTGGTACATCAGATAAATCATTGATATTTGCATAGGTAGGGTCTATCTTTACGGTAGGCACTGCGATAAGTTTTTCATCTCCACCTGATTCATCTTCAGTCATAAGTACACCTACAAGTCTACACTTGATGTATGAACCTGCTTGAAGTGGATAGTCACAAAGTACCAAAATATCAGCTGGATCACCATCATCAGAGAGTGTATTGGCTACAAAACCGTAGTTTGCTGGATAGTGCATAGAAGAGTAAAGTACTCTGTCTACTTCTACTGCTCCTGAGTCTTTGTCTATCTCATATTTTATCATTGAGTTAAGTGGTACTTCAATGATGGCTTTGACTGCATCTGGGTTTTCACCATGTCCGATTTTACTAATATCCATAAGGGTATCTCCATGTGGTTAAATTTGGGCTAATATTAGCATAAAATTCATAAATAGTTCATCAAATTAGGATATTATATACACATAAATTGTATAAAGGTCTAATAGGATGAAAAGAATTATTTTAGGTATTTTGGTATTGTGTGGTGTTACGTTTGCGATTGAACTGGGGAGTGTTCCTACAGAGGTGACGCTTGAAGGTGAGAATGGAGGAAAAGCAGATGGTAGTGCGTGGAACTCTTCTGAGCTAAAAAGGAAAGTATATGTGGTTTTTTATGTTGATCCTGATGAAAAAGACAGAAACAGTGCTTTGAGTAAAGCACTTAAAAAACGTCATTTTGACAGAAAAAAGTATGGTTCTGTAGCCATAGTTAATCTCGCTGCTACATGGTTACCCAATATTGCAATAGAGTCAAAACTCAAAGCAAAACAAAAAAAGTTTCCAGATACTATTTATGTAAAAGATAAAAAGAAAGTGTTAGTGAAAGAATGGAATCTTGCAGATGACAATTCAGATATATTGATTTTTGATAAAAAAGGAAAACTTATCTATAAGAAGTTTGGTAAAGTGTCAGATTCAGAGATAAAAGAGGTACTTGCTTTAATCGAAAAGAATCTATAAATTACAAGAGAGTTGATACTTTACCATTTTGTGAAATGGTGTTAAAAAGTCTTCGAGTTTCGTTGTTGGGATATGTTCAATGTTATGCGTATTTAAAAGTTCTAAGACACATAAGGTACTCTCTATAGTACTAAGACAATACGCTTGGGGTTGTTCTTTGAAAGTAAAGGCAGAGCTTTTTGTATGGGTAAAACTTACTTTGTTGAGCATGTTCAAGTTTGGACTAGCATATAGCATGGCACGTGAACATGGCCATGTGGCATCTATGAGAAAAAGTACGGTATTTTTTTCTTTATCTCCAATATACTCTTCATTCAAATTGATACTTTTTTTTGAAGGATAGAGTACATAACAGTGGTTATCTTTATTATTTAGTATCTTATTTATCTCTTCATGTTTTGTAAAGTCAATCCCTATAAATATCTCACAGTTAGTCAGTGATAAGTTTGTAAAGTGCCCTGTACCATTTTTCGTTTTGCGAAACTCTTTAGGGTGCATGAGTATGATAAAACGTGTATTGGTCTTTATGGGTGTGATGTGCTTACACATACATGAGATTTGTGGACGGTAGCAGTTGTAACAGATATTTCTAGGGTTAGTGTTCATCGATATACTGCTTTTTAAACCAAACATAATATCCCGCCACCACAAAGAAACCAAGACCAAGTATAAATGTAATGCCGTCTAGTGACATTCCCCATGTAGAAGCATACCCTATGAAGAGTGCTGTAGCTACATTGGAGAGCATAAAAAACATGTCGTTGTAGGAGATGACCCTTCCCATATATTTAGCATCTGTCTCTTCTTGTATGAGTAAATAAGTGTATGACCAAAGTGTGGTGATGAAAAAACCTGTTACAAAGAGTCCTAGTAATGCAAAGTAGAAATTGTACTCTAAAATAGACCAGAGCATAATAGCAAGACCTTGTAAGATGAAAAAATAGTGTAGATTGTGTTTAGAGATACGTTTTGAGATAAAAAATGGTCCTATCATAAGCCCTAAGGCTCTTGTTGCATTCATCCATCCAATGGCAAGAGGTACTGCGATGATTTCCTTGTATTGAAAGTCAGCAAGCAGGGTAATGAGTGCATCAAAAGAGGTAAGCCCAATGGATGCATGCAGTAGTATGAGGTGGAGTATCTTTTTTTGCGACTTAAGATAGAAAAATCCATCCTTTAACATCTGCATATTTGATTCTGTGTGTGTTACTTTTTCGATGGAGAGTTTTAATCCTATGAGTAAAAGTACTGCAACAGTATAAAGAGAAGCATCGATAGCAAATGCCAAGTCAAAGCCTATGTAGTAAGTAGCTATGCCTCCCACTGCCATACCCAGAGCGTAACATAAAGACCAGATGACTGAGTGTATCTCATTGGTATTTTTAAGCATCTCTCCTGAAACAAGCTTAGGGAAGAGTGACATTTCGGCAGAAAAGAGCATCGAAGCAGCTGATGAGCGTATAAAGATAAGTATCATCAGTACCCAAACATACTCTAAAGAGTTGATAAATATAAAACCAAGTGTCATAGAAATTTCAATCACTAAAAGAATACCCATTAGTTTTTTAAACTCTATACGGTCGATGATGAGTCCTATAATGGGAGCAAGAACGACTGCGGGAAGCATTGCCATCGTAGCAGTAAGTGCGATGGTGATTTCATCTGCACCATAAGAGACTATCATAGAGAAGATAGCCACTTGTGAAAACCATGTTCCAAAGTAGGATATGAATTGTATGAGGGAAAGCCGTCTAATGACAGGGTGTTTGAGTGTGTCTAGGTAAGTCATTTACGCTTCATCTTGGAGGGCATAGACGATATTTTTTCTTTCAAGTAGTTCTATATACTTGTCAAACGAGTGCTGTGCCAAACCTTTACTTTCAGAAGCCACAGAGAGACTTACTCTCCACCCATCGCTATAGAGTTTGGGAAGTGAGGATACCTCTACCTCTTTAGGCATCTGCTCCATCAGTTCTATAAACTCATTTTCTTTACAGTGGGCAGTAAGTGTATGTCGGTAGTACATTTTTTTATGAGGTATAAGCTTTTCAAGTATCTCAGTTACCA
>Ga0256834_1001630_pt1 | contig 14976 bp, 12 predicted proteins | sample 4281140metaG_FD_190536 | JGI IMG/M metagenome (GOLD analysis project Ga0256834, IMG submission 190536) | Hydrothermal vent microbial communities from East Pacific Rise, Pacific Ocean - 4281-140 | ecosystem: Environmental > Aquatic > Marine > Hydrothermal vents | place: Pacific Ocean: East...
TTCTCACAACATATTGTGATTAGGTAAAACGCACATAATACAGATTGTCATTATAAAAGCAGTGCCTCAGAGCAGCACTTACCTTAACGTCAGTGCAAATATAGACAATATGTTGCAAAATGCTACGTTTTCAATAAAGTTCATCCCATTTCCCAATACTAGGAGAGCCAAATGTCTACAGCCATTCGATTAGATGATGACCTTGTCAGTAAGGCAGAGAGTACCGGCAAAATACTTAATCGCAGCGCCCCAAAGCAAGTTGAGTACTGGGCAAACCTGGGCCGGTTGATTGCGGATAATCTGAGCAATAATGAGCTATTTGCCCTAATGCAAGGCATAGCCAAGATCCGTATTGATCTACCAGAAACCAAACCACTTGACCCAGACACGGTGTTTGCAGCCGTTGATCAGGCAAGAGAGTCCGGTCAATTGGCTCACACCGTGTCACAGGCCAGCATCCAGTACCAAGCCTCCCCCTCCCACCCAGGTTTGCTGGAGCAGATTAACCCAGATGGCAGCCGTATCTCTGGCCAGTTCAAAGCAGGAATATTCACGCCTGCCGACCTCAAGGCAATGCCTAGATGACAACTAAACAGCTGTGGCTGCTAACAGGGGGTAATGGTGCAGGTAAAACAACGTTCTATCATCACTTCCTCGCACCAACAGGGCTGCCCTTTATTAATGCCGATATCATCGCGCGCAACCTTGATAACAAAAACAGCGAAGCAATAAGCTACGAGGCCGCCAAAATAGCAGGGAAACTACGGTATGATATGTTGCAACGTGGCCGCTCATTCTGTTTTGAGACCGTCTTCTCCCACCCATCAAAAATAGACTTTATTGCCGAGGCTAAGGCGCTTGGCTATCAAATCATTCTGGTCTACATTCACCTGCAAACCAACACCCTCAATCAAGCCAGGGTAGCTCAGCGAGTCACTGAAGGTGGGCATAATGTCCCCACTGATAAGATCGTCTCCAGAATCCCCAGAACAATGGCCCATGTAAATAGCGCCATCCCGCTAGCTGATATCGTCAAGATCTACGACAACTCATCCAAAGAGACGCCTTACACCTCGATTGCAGAGATAAAGAGTGGCAGGATTCATACTCAAATTGATTCTTTGCCAGAGTGGGCAGCCATCATTCTTGACGGCCATATCTAAGTGAGTAGTAGTAAAATAGATTGCCTGTAGGCGAACATGTCTGCTTAGTCATGATTACCAGGGTACTAATATAAATGCCGCTGAAATCCAACAAACGCATCACGAATTCGCGCTACTCCACCCAGCTGGTCTGCCGCTTCACGAACTGCGTGATATTTGAGTTCTAGTAAATCTGGCAATTTATCTTGATCCAGCTCGCCTATGCCCTCCTTGATATATTGATCAAGAACGAACTGAATAAACTGTTGAATATCTTTATCGTATTCGGAATATATCTGCTCTTTGTGTCTCTCTACCCGCTCGCCACGTGTAATCGGTGAAAGCGCAAAGGCGATATAAGCCAAAACATCGTAGAGATCACTTTTTTCTGCGTTGATCATTTGGCGGATCTCTAATAACTGCTCATCGCCATAGCCTTTTTCTGACAAGCTTTCCAACAGTGCTTTGCGTGTATCAGGTTTACCCCATAAGCCTCTAAGCTCATCTTCATCTTTAAACAGTTCAGGCAAGTCACCAAATAGACGCTCAATAAACTCCGCGGCTGACATCGGTTTACCGCCAGGACTCCAGAAGGTTGTCGCCATCATGTGCTGAATGGTTCGCTCCTTACCATCTGCCAGTTTGATTTTAGCTTTTACTCTTTTCTTGCAGAGACAAGGGATTTCACCGCATCGCTTACAGGGTTTGGGAGGGTGTTCACATTCACATGGCAACTGACCACACTCAGGACACTCTGTTGGTGGCTCAGATTCACAGGTGCAGGGAATGTTGCCACATCGCTTACATGGCTCAGGCTCTAGTGGTTCCCCATCCCATTCAGGATCACTGAAATGTTCATAGGCCTTCACAAAATCATAAATTGTGAAGTAATCTTTACCATCAAACAGACGTGTTCCTCGTCCGACAATCTGCTTGAATTCGATCATCGAATTCACAGGTCGCATTAAAACAATGTTGCGTACATTACGTGCATCCACACCGGTTGAGAGCTTTTGTGAGGTGGTAAGGATCGTCGGAATGGTCTTTTCGTTGTCCTGAAAAATACGCAGATGCTGCTCACCTGTCTCACCATCATTCGCCGTTACGCGAACACAGTAATTTGGCTCCTTACAGACCTTCATCTGATTAATCAGATCACGTACCGCGAGTGCATGTTCTTGTGTAGCACAGAAGACAAGCGCCTTCTGGCTCTGATCAATCGCCTCCATGAACAGTTTCACGCGGTACTTCTCTCGCGCTTTGATCTCTATGACACGATTAAAATCATCTTCAACGTAACGCTTACCCTCCTCAATCTCACCTTCAATGAGTTTATCGTCAGAGGTGTAGACATAATCATCCAGCGTGGTAGCAATCTGTTTCACCTTGAAGGGTGTCAGAAAACCATCATTAATCCCCTCTTTTAGTGAATAGATATAAACAGGATCACCAAAATAAGCATAGGTATCGACATTGTGTTTGCGCTTGGGTGTAGCTGTAAGGCCGAGCTGCACAGCGGGTGAGAAATACTCCAGAATATCCCGCCAATTACTCTCATCATTGGCCCCACCACGATGACACTCATCAATCACAATGAAATCAAAAAAATCTGGCGGATACTCACCAAAGCTGGGGGCTGAATTTCCTTCGGCATCACGACCCGACATGAAGGTTTGGAAGATAGTAAAGAAGATGCTGCCATTCTTCGGCACCCGCCCTTTTTTACGAATTGTCTCGGGGTCAATCCTGATCAACGCATCTTCTGGAAACGCCGAGAATGAGTTATAGGCCTGATCAGCCAGAATATTGCGATCCGCCAAAAACAGGATGCGCGGACGACGGCTTGGCTCACGGCTCAGGTTCCAGCGACTATGAAAGAGCTTCCAGGCAAGTTGAAATGCGATAAAGGTCTTACCTGTGCCGGTGGCAAGGGTAAGCAAAATGCGATCATTGCCATTCGCGATGGATTCCAGCGTTTTATTAATGGCATTGTGTTGATAATAACGCGCCTGCCACTGCCCACCTTTATCCTCGAATGGCACGTGGCCAAAACGGTCGCGCCACTCATTGGCCTCGACAAAAGTCTGATGCCACAACTCATCAGGGGTAGGGTAACGCTCCAGATAACACTCAGCACCACTCTGCATGTCGATCTGATAGATGCCGATGCCATTCGTAGAGTAGGTGAAACGAGTTTGCAGCTTTTCGGCGTATTTTTTGGCCTGCCCAACCCCTTCAGTATCAGGCAGATCACACCGCTTAGCCTCAATAACAGCCAGCTTTTGTCCTTTATAAAACAGGACATAATCGGCAATATCCTGTTTAGCTCGCTTGCCTGTCCCCTGCAAACGACCGAGCGTAATCACTTCACGCCGAACCCGGCTGCTCTCAACCACACCCCAGCCTGCCTCTTTCAAGGCTGGGTCGATCAATTCTGCACGGGTTTCAGCTTCGTTCATCTGATATCCATAATCCAATCAAGAAAACCTCTAGCCTGCATTTTTCATCGGCTTCCCAATGCAGCTTAAACTTACACAACAGAAGCTATATGTAACGAAAGACACGTATCCTTACATATAAAAACCCAAATGTAAGCGAACAGACCACACCGTTACACGCAAAAAACAGGCGGAATAAGCTATTAGTGGTTAAACAGTGCCAAATATCGTTCAAAAACAAAGACCCGGTTGCGCTTATAGCCCGTAAACTCGACTAACAAACCATCATCAAGCATTTTTTTAAGCAGAGCAGAAGCTGCTTGGTGGCTCACCCCAAGTAATGATGCCGCATCATTCGCCATAATTGCAGGACGACGATATAGGTGCTTTAACAGCAGTTGAGCATTCTTGGCCCGTTTTCCATATCCTAAAATAATCCCATCCACCTCTTGGCGAAGAGCTAAAATTGCCCTAAATGTCTCCTTGCCTGAACCCGCTGTTTCGATCACAGCAGAGAGGAAAAACTTCACCCAGTGCGACAGATCATTCGACTCCCGCACACGCGTTAACGCATCGTAATAGCTGCCACGGTTCCGCTCAAAAAAGTCAGACAGATACAATGAAGTCGAACCGACTGTTGCCTGCCTCTTTTGCTGCTTTTCAAACTCTGTTGCTCGAAGGCTACTAGGAAAATAGCTGGCATAGTCAAACTGCCCCAGCGTGATCTCTGCCTCAATACGACCTAGCACCTGCTTCATCTTTTTGCGGTTAGCCGGTGTGTCATCCAGCGTTGTTTGTTCACGACAACGTTTGCCTTGATAGCGGAAATCAAAAAATAGTTTTCCATTTTCTGGTCTTGCGTTCACGCTACCCATGGCAAGCGCCCCCATTTGCCATTGGGATAGATAAGGAAACATTCTGTGCAGACTTTTTCATATCAGCCTCAATGGTCTCCCAGATATAGAGAATCTTTCGTCCACCAAAAGGACGAAAATAGTGTCTGCCCTCTAGCAATACAGAATCCTTCAATCGTTCACGAATAGTGCGAAAGTCGTACTTAATGCGATGAGCTAGTTCTTCAGTAGTTAAGTATGTTTGGTTCATGGCTTTATCCTCTACATGGTTTCAGATAGGATTAATGAAAATCGAAAAAGATGAATAAATGTCATCTTGAATAACATCAAAGCATAGAAAGAATGGCTTGCAAGCGCATATATTCACTTTAAATGACATTTATTTTTGCAAGAGGGTTAAATCGATATGATTAGGTGTCATTTGTCTCGCCTCATGGGTGAGCACAAGATGAAGGTAATAGATGTAGCGCGAGTAACAGGGCTACATCGCAATACAATTACTCTTCTCTATAAAGAAACGGCTACGCGAGTTGATCTGGTAACAATTGAGAAGCTTTGCAAACTATTTGACTGTGAAGTCTCTGGCCTATTGGAATATGTTAAAGAGACAGAGAACTGAACATGGTAACCAACCAAGAAACCGGCATCGCTCTCTACAACACAGAAGATGGTCAGGTCCATTTGGACGTTCGCCTGCAGAATGAAAACCTCTGGCTCAATCAACGCCAGATGGCAGACCTCTTCGAGCGATCGGTCAAAACTATTAATGAGCACCTACAAAACATCTATGAAGAAGGCGAGCTAGCACCTGAGGCAACTATCCGGAAATTCCGGATAGTTCAGCTGGAAGGCACACGGGACGTGGAAAGGCTGGTAGATCACTACAACCTAGATGGCATCATTGCTGTCGGTTACCGAGTACGTTCTAGTAGGGGAACACAATTCCGTCAGTGGGCCACCAGAGCCCTCAAAGAGTATCTGATCAAAGGCTTTGTCATGGACGACCAGCGCCTCAAAAAAGGGTGCAATATTGGCGCTGATTACTTTGATGAACTGCTTGAACGCATCCGTGACATCCGTGCCTCTGAACGCCGTTTCTACCAGAAAATCACCGATATTTACGCCACAGCTGTGGACTACAACTCCAAGGCCCCAGTCAGCCAGACCTTTTTCGCCACCGTGCAAAATAAACTGCACTGGGCGATTCATGGCCATACCGCTGCTGAGTTGATCAAAAAGCGCGCAAATGCAGAAGAGCCCAACATGGGTCTGCACTCCTGGAAAGGGCAGCAGGTGCGCAAAGTGGATATCACCGTCGCTAAAAATTACCTTGATGAGGATGAGCTCAGCAGTCTCAACCGCATTATTACCATGTATCTTGATTTTGCCGAAGACCAGGCCAAGCACCGCAAAGAGATGACCATGCAACAATGGGCTAATCGACTCGATGCCTTTCTTGAATTCAACGATCGAGATGTGCTGGATAATGCTGGGAAAATATCGAAAGCTGTTGCTGAAAAACTGGTATTAGAACAATACAAAAAGTTTGAAGAACGTCGCCGCGAAGAGCTGGATCAGGAAGAGAGTGATTTTGATCGCTTTATCGAACAGACTAATCGTCTGGAGATAAATAGCCAAAATGATGACAAAAAATGACCTCTAAAACAGTCACTTACAGTAAGCCCATTTTAACCAATTAGAAAACTACAAATCAAAGCTGGAGCAATATGAACCACGCAGTACACAACAAGCTTGTCTCCTTCATCTGGTCCATTGCGGACGATTGTCTGCGAGATGTTTATGTACGTGGCAAATACCGTGATGTAATTCTGCCCATGGTAGTGCTGCGTCGCCTCGATACCCTGCTGGAGCTGAGCAAAGAGAAGGTACTTGAAGAGGTCAAATTTCAACAGGAAGAGATGGGGCTGACTGAGTTGGATGACAACGGTTTGAGAGATGCCTCCGGCTACGTTTTCTACAACACCAGCAAATGGACCCTCCGGCAGATTGCCAAAACCGCCACCAACAACCAGCAGATACTGCTGGCCAATGTGGAGGAGTACCTCAACGGTTACAGCACCAACGTCAAAGAGATTATTGGGAAATTCAAACTACGAGATCTGGTACGCCACATGGCGAGCAAGGATGTATTGTTGGATGTGCTGGAAAAATTCACCTCCCCCAACATCAACCTAACCCCTCACGAGATTGAAGACCCAGACGGCAACCGCCTCCCAGCACTGACCAATCTGGGCATGGGCTATGTATTTGAAGAGCTGATCCGCAAATTTAACGAAGAGAACAACGAAGAGGCTGGGGAGCATTTTACGCCTCGCGAAGTGATCCAGTTGATGACCCACCTGATCTTTGACCCCATCAAAGAAAATCTACCACCGGTCATGACCATCTACGATCCCGCTTGTGGCTCCGGCGGCATGCTCACCGAATCACAAAATTTTATTATTGATCCGGAGGGCGCAATTAAAGCCCGTGGTGATGTCTATCTCTATGGCAAAGAGATCAACGACGAGACCTACGCCATCTGTAAGTCCGACATGATGATCAAAGGTAACAACCCAGAGAACATCAAAGTCGGCTCTACCCTTAGTACCGATGAGTTTGCCGGCACCCGTTTTGATTTCATGCTCTCCAACCCGCCCTACGGTAAAAGTTGGGCCAGTGAGCAGAAGTTTATCAAGGATGGTAAAGATGTTATTGACCCGCGCTTCCGGGTCAAACTCAAAGATTACTGGGGCAATGAAAAAATGGTCGATGCCACGCCACGCTCCAGTGATGGCCAACTGCTGTTTTTGATGGAGATGGTCAGCAAGATGAAGGGGTTGGCTAACAGCCCAAGCGGTAGCCGCATCGCCTCCATCCACAACGGCTCTAGCCTGTTTACCGGTGATGCTGGAAGTGGCGAGAGCGACATCCGCCGTTACATCATTGAAAATGACCTGCTGGAAGCGATCATCCAGCTGCCGAATAATCTGTTCTACAACACCGGCATCACCACCTACATCTGGCTGCTCAACAATAACAAACCAGAGCAGCGTAAAAGCAAGGTACAGCTAATCGACGCCAGCCAGCTCTACCGCAAACTGCGTACAAACCTCGGTAATAAAAACTGTGAATTTTCTTCCGAACATATCGACGAGATCGTGCAAAGCTACCTGCAACTCAGCACTAAAGAACGTGATACCGATGACAGCGGTATTGCCTCACAGATATTTGATAACAGCGACTTTGGCTATAACAAGGTCACCATCGAACGCCCCGACCGCCGCAAGGCGCAGTTTAGTGCTGAACGCATAGCGCCACTGCGTTTCGACAAAACCCTGCGCGAACCGATGCAGTGGCTTTATCTGCAGCACGGTGATGCCATCTATGAGGCAGGCACCCTCAAACAACAAGAGAAGGCCATTCTCAACTGGTGCGAAGAGAACGAAATTGCCCTCAATAGCAAAAACCGCAAAAAGCTGCTCAGCCTCGATAGCTGGCAAAAGCAGCTCAAGCTGGTTGAAAGTGCTACCAGCCTAATGCAAACCATCGGTAAAGATGAGCATGATGACTTCAATCAGTTCAAAGCACTGGTGGATGCCGAGCTAAAGGCACAAAAACTTAAACTGGGTGGGGCAGAGAAAAGTGCCATTCTTAATGCCGTCAGTTGCTACGATGAAACCGCCGCCAAGGTGATCAAAAAGGTGGTTAAACTCAACCATGACAAGCGAGATGAACTCCTGCACCATCTGGGCTGTGATGAAACACAACTGGCCGACTTTGGTTTTTATGCCACCGATAAAAAGGGTGAATACCTCACCTTTGAATCCAACAGCGACCAACGCGACAGCGAGTCAGTGCCACTCAAAGACAACATCCATCGCTACTTCCTGGCTGAGGTCAAACCCCATGTGGATGAGGCGTGGATCAATCTGGACTCCACCAAAATTGGCTACGAGATTAGCTTCAATAAGTACTTCTACCGTCATAAACTGCTGCGTAGTATGGAGGAGGTAGCCAAAGATATCATTGGTTTGGAGCAGCAGGCCGAAGGGCTGATTACTGAGATATTGGGTGTGGAGCTGGAAGCAGTGACTGGGGTGGAGCATGCTTGATGCAGTGAAGGCGATGCCACGCTATCTGAGCTATAAGGATTCTGGGGTTGAGTGGTTGGGAGAGATTCCTGAGCATTGGGAGATTAAACCACTTAAACACACGCTCAAGCTCATATCTGAGAAAACTTTCAGCTCCCAATCATCTCTTCCTTACATCGGTATGGAGAATATCGAATCGTGGACAAGTCATTTCCTTGAATCAAAAACAGAAGTCGAAGGTCTGGCAAATAAATTTGAAAGCCATGATATTTTATTTGGAAAGTTGCGGCCGTATTTGGCTAAAGTTGCGTTAGCAAAATATAGTGGTATTTGCTCTACAGAGATACTGGTTTATCGTCCGAAAAATAACGCCGATTTTTTTAAGTATCTTTTAATTTCTTCGTCGTTTATAAAATTGGTTGACGCATCGACATATGGCTCGAAGATGCCGAGAGCAAGTTCTGGATTTATCGGTATTCAACGGTTACCTCTTCCTTATCAAGAAGAGCAAACCACCATCGTTACCTACCTGGATCGTAAAACCGTGCAGATCGATCAGGCGGTACAGATCAAACAACAACAAATCGCCCTGCTCAAAGAGCGCAAACAAATCCTTATCCAAAACGCCGTCACCCGTGGTCTCGACCCTCACACCCCGCTACGTGACTCCGGAGTAGAGTGGATTGGTGAGATACCGGCGCATTGGATAGTAACTAAGCTTGGTCATTATGCAGTTGTAACAAATGGCTCTACACCAAGCCGAGATGTTCCTCGATATTGGGAATCAGGATCTGTACCTTGGTTAGCATCAGGCAAAGTAAATGAATTTGAAATTAATACTCCATCAGAGCTCATTACCGAGTCTGCTTTTAGAGAATGTTCTCTAAGGCTTTACCCTGTTGGTACTATTATTATTGGAATTGTTGGTCAAGGAAAAACCAGAGGTACAAGCGCAGTACTAAATCTTGAAGCTGCTATAAATCAAAATGTGGCCGGAATAGTACCTAAAGGGGGCTTGCTCTCAAGATTTTTGCATAGGTATTTAGTGCAAGCATATGAGCAGGTACGGAATTATGGAAAAGGCTCAAATCAAGAAGCTTTGAATTGTGAGATTGTGCGTTCAATTAAGATTGCTGTTCCCCCACTCGATGAACAAACCGCCATCGCCATCCACATCGAAACCCAATCCGCCAAAATTGACCGGGCCATCGCCCTGCAACAGCAACAGATCGAGCGTCTCAAAGAGTACAAAGCCACCCTCATCAACAGCGCGGTGACGGGCAAGATTAAAGTGCCGGGTGTGGTGGAAGGTGAAAGTAAGGAGGTAGCATGAAACCCTATATCCCAGATAATTTACCCTTGCAGGGGCTGGATTTTCAGCGTCTGTTTCCCTTGGTGGCGGATGCCAGCAGTGAGCTGGCACGTTATGACGGTTTGCTACAGGGGATTCCCAACCCAGCGGTGATGCTTTCACCCTTGACCACTCGCGAGGCAGTGTTGTCATCCAAGATTGAAGGCACCCAGGCCACCATGGACGAAGTGCTAGAGCAAGAAGCCGGTATGACCAAGGAGGGGGAGAAGTATAAGGATATTCAGGAGATATCCAATTATCGCTCGGCACTGTTTCAGGCCCATGAGTATTTACAGGATTATCCGATTCGCCTGAGTTTTATTCGCCAGTTGCATAAAATTTTGATGGATAGCGTGCGCGGTGAACACAAAGAGCCGGGGGAGTTTCGCAAAGATCAGAATTGGATCGGTAAAACAGGGTGTTTGATTGAGGAGGCTAGTTTTGTACCACCGGCCCCAGTTAGCTTGATCCAATATCTTGACGCATTAGTGCGTTACATAGACGCAGACGATATCAATTTCCTGTTGCAAACAGCAGTGGTGCATGCGCAGTTTGAGCTGCTGCATCCATTTAAGGATGGCAATGGGCGTATTGGCCGGATTTTGATACCGCTGTTTCTCTATCAAAAGAAGCAGCTTTCACAACCGATGTTTTATCTCAGTGAATACCTGGATGCTCATCGGGATGAGTATTATCAGTATCTAAAGGCAATCTCTGCTGATGGTGATTGGAATGGCTGGATTGCATTTTTTTTACGCGCGATTGCTATTCAGGCACGTGATAATAGTGATCGGGTGAAGGCGATCATGGCGCTGTATGAGGCGATGAAGGTGCGTGTCCACGAGGTGACGCATTCCCAATATTCAGTCTATTTGTTGGATGCGATATTTAGCCGCCCTGTATTTCGGGTTTCTGATATGGCTAAGCAGTTGAGTGCATCCAATGGTATGCATGAGAAAACAACATCAGATTTATTGCGTCAGCTTAAAGATGCAGGAATTCTGACGGTTTTGCAGCCAAGTAGTGGGCGGCGTTCGGCTACGATGTGTTTTCCTTCTTTACTTAATTTGGCGGAAGGGCGCGAGGTGATATAAATAAAATCAATTACTTATTCGTATATGGTGCTTTAGTGGAGTCTGGGTAGGTCACTAAGTATTTTGTGGAGTGTTTTTCATAATTTACACTCCACAAGTTACTTTGTGGAGGTTGTGGACTCCTCAAGATGCCATGTGATGACAAAAGTTGTTTCTATGCTTACTTAAGTTGATTGGGCGCGCCGAGCGAGGGGCTGACAGCGGTAAATATAGTGCTTTTCTAACGAAACAAAAACCAAGCAGGGAGTAGGTATGGTAAGCCAAACGAATGAACAAGCACTGGAATCAGCTATTGAGAAGTTTCTAACAGGCACCTGCCTGGAGGAGCAGAAGCGGGTTGCTGAAGGCGGTGAGGTTCCGTTTAGTGAAAACCACGGCTATCAGTTGGGGCTGCCACACGATTTTAATGCCACCTATGCCATTGATAATAAGATGTTCTGGGCCTTTCTGGAAAACACCCAAAGCGATGAGCTAGAGAAGCTGCAAAAACAGGGTGATGATTGGCAGCGTAAAATTTTGGAGCGCTTTGATCGCTTGGTGAAGAAGTATGGGTTGCTGCATCTGCTGAAAAAAGGCTTGGCGGTGGATGATGCTCATTTTCATTTGATCTACCCCGCGCCAGTGGGGTGTTGCTCTGATGCAATCAAAGAGAACTTTAAGACCAATATCTTCAGCTCCACCCGTCAGGTGCGTTATTCGCTGGCCAATACCTTGGAAGAGGTTGATCTGGTGCTGTTTATCAATGGATTGCCGTTTGCCACGTTGGAGTTGAAGAACCCCTGGACGGGCCAAACGGCCCGTTACCACGGCCAAAAACAGTATCGTAATGATCGGGATATCTCTCAGCCATTAATGCAGTTTTGTCGCTGTTTGGTGCATATGGCGGTGGATACTGATGAGGTCTATATGACCACTAAGTTGGTGGGTAAAGGCACCTTCTTCCTACCGTTTAATAAGGGGCAGAACCTGGGAGCGGGTAATCCTCCAAATCCTAATGGTCACAAGACGGCTTATCTATGGCGGGAGGTGTTCAGCAAGGAGAGTGTGGCCAACATTATCCAGCACTTTGTGCGCATGGATGGTGCCGCAAAAGATCCACTTAATAAACGCACGCTGTTCTTCCCTCGTTATCACCAAATGGATGTCGTGCGCCGTTTGGTAAGCCATGTGAGCGAAAAGGGGGTTGGCCATACCTATTTGATTCAGCACTCTGCGGGTTCGGGGAAATCCAACTCGATTACTTGGGCCGCTTATCAGTTAATAGAGACCTATCCGGCAAATGCTGATGTGGCAGGTGCTAAGAGTGTTGAGCAGCCCCTGTTTGATTCGGTGATTGTGGTGACAGATCGTCGCCTGTTAGATAAGCAGCTGCGAGAGAACATTAAAGAGTTCTCTGAGGTGAAAAATATTCTGGCCCCAGCCTTTAAATCATCTGATTTAAAGAGCGCCCTGGAGCAGGGTAAGAAGATCATCATCACGACCATTCAGAAGTTCCCATTCATTATCGAAGGCATTGATGATCTGAGTGATAAGCACTTTGCTGTCATTATTGATGAGGCACATAGCTCACAGAGTGGTTTGGCTCACGACAAGATGAATCAGGCCATGGGCGGCAGTGATGAGATGGACGCTATCGATGCCCAGGATAAAATTCTTCAGGCAATGAGAGCGCGTAAGATGCGTGGTAATGCCTCCTATTTTGCTTTTACCGCTACGCCAAAAAACACCACGTTGGAAAAATTTGGCAATAAGCAGCCTGATGGTAGCTACAAGCCATTTCATCTCTACTCCATGAAGCAGGCCATTGAGGAGGGCTTTATCCTTGATGTGCTGGCCAACTACACCACCTATAAAAGCTATTACGAAATCCAGAAGTCCATCGATGAGAATCCAAACTTTGATAGTGCAAAGGCACAAAAGAAATTGCGCGGTTATGTGGAGGGTGAGCAGCAGACTATAAACATTAAGGCTAATGTGATGTTAGATCACTTTACCGCTTCAGTTGTGAATAGTAAGAGGCTAAAGAGCAAGGCCAAAGGGATGGTGATTACCCAGAGCATTGAGATGGCTATTCGCTACTACAAGGCGATTACTCGTCAGCTGGATGAGATGGGTAACCCTTTTAAAGCATTGATCGCTTTCTCAGGGGCTAAGGAGGTGGATGGTATTGAGTACACCGAGGTGGGGATAAACGGTTTTGCGGAGAGTGAAACCCGTGAATACTTTGATAAGGATGAGTATCGTCTGTTAATTGTGGCGAATAAGTATTTAACTGGTTTTGACCAGCCCAAACTCTGCACCATGTATGTGGATAAGAAACTGCAAGGGGTACTGGCAGTACAAGCACTATCTCGCCTCAATCGTGCCGCACCCAAATGGGGCAAGAAGAGTGAGGATCTGTTTGTGCTCGACTTCTTTAATGCCGTGGATGATATCAAGGCAGCATTTGACCCCTTCTACACCTCAACTACGCTTTCTCATGCTACTGATGTGAATATATTACATGAACTTAAGGATTCGCTGGATGATGTCGGGGTGTATGAGTGGTATGAGGTGGAGCAGTTTGTTGAGGGATATTTCAATGATCTGGATGCACAGATGCTGAGCCCCATCATTGATATCGTGGCTGCTCGCTTTAATGTTGAGCTAGAATTGGAGGATGACGAGAAGGCTGATTTTAAGATTAAGGCCAAACAGTTTGTGAAGATCTACGGTCAGATAGCAGCAATATTGCCCTATGAAGTGGTGGTGTGGGAGAAGCTGTTTTGGTTCTTAAAGTTCCTTATCCCAAAACTGATCATGCGAGACCCAGATGGTGATGTGCTGGATGAAATTTTAGAATCGGTTGATTTGTCATCATACGGCCTGGAGCGAGTAAAGCTGGGGCATAGCATTGGACTGGATGGCGCTGAAACTGAGCTTGATCCTCAAAACTCTAACTCGCGAGGTGCGCATGGTGGCGAAGAGGAGCTTGATCCACTGGATGAGATTATCAAAAACTTTAATGAACGCTGGTTCCAAGGGTGGGGGGCCACGCCTGAAGATAGTCGGGTGAAATTTTTCAATATTGCTAACAGCATAAAGGCGCATCCGGATTATGAAGAGAAATATAAAAATAATCTGGATACTCACAATCGTGAGTTAGCTTTTGAAAAAATATTGAAGGAGATCATGCTGCATCGAAGAAAAGAGGAGCTGGATCTATATAAACTTTTTGTGAGTGATTCGGCGTTTAAATCAACACTGCTTCAGAATCTCCAAAATTATGTAAATCATTGAATTGGATGAAGTAACCGACAAGAGAGTCTTTGATCTCATGATACAAAACGGGACATCCCAGTCGCCCTTTTGCAATCGATCTTCGACAGCCTTTATGCCCCGGCACGTCCTGGTCCCTGGCTCTACGCTTCAACTTCGCTCTGCTCGTTGCAGCTACGGGCCAGCTCCCAACATGACTTAACGCTGTGTTCGGATGCCTACTTCGTATCCCCTCTGGCGCTAACGCACGACGGGTATACGGTGCGGCCTCACAGCTACCGGGGACTAACGGCCTTCGCGTTCGCTCTCCTTGGCCGTCAGCGTTTGGTTGCTTATGTGATGAGCGAGTAAAAAATAGATCGTTAGCCATGCGTGAGCCTGAACAAGGCTAACAATCAAAAATTACTAAGATGAATTTTCCTATATTTTATTTTGGCCACAGAATGGACACAGAGCAATTTACTGATTTACGGTAAAAATGTAAGTTGCAGATATTTAAGGAGAAATATGGCGCGCCCGACAGGAGTCGAACCTGTGACCTTCGCCTTCGGAGTACAGATTTGATGGTGTTCTTGATGGAGATTAAAAGGTGTAAATGTTTGTAAGTTATTATTATACATCGGCGGATTCAACTCGTAAGTGCAACTCAACTTATCGGAATAGAGGGCAAGCTGCGGTAGCATCTGTGTCTTTCGTTCCTGCAAGAATGAGAGGCAATGATGAGCACCTACACGCAGCTTACCCA
>Ga0256834_1001631_pt1 | contig 14971 bp, 11 predicted proteins | sample 4281140metaG_FD_190536 | JGI IMG/M metagenome (GOLD analysis project Ga0256834, IMG submission 190536) | Hydrothermal vent microbial communities from East Pacific Rise, Pacific Ocean - 4281-140 | ecosystem: Environmental > Aquatic > Marine > Hydrothermal vents | place: Pacific Ocean: East...
AGTTTTAGTCATTCTAAACGAAGTGAAGAATCTCTATTAGAAAGTGTTAACTTAACTGAGGCCTTTCGATATCTCAGGGTAAATTGCAATATTCTGATTTGAAAAAGGTTGTGTTTACTGAGCGCTTTTCTAAATAGGGCTTGCTGAAAAACACTTAACAAATTGAATATTAAATAATTAAATCTTTTTTTTAGGTTTGAAGTGAAAGGGTTTTAGTAAAAAATGCTAAAATCCGTGCACTTTAAAAAAGCAGTATAGGATTTTTTAAGTTAGCCCCAAGCACGTCATCTACTTCACAGGCTTCAACTCGAAGTATTCTTATACATCTTCGCTTTGCCTGTTCGTATCTAAACGCACTTGGGACTTTTTCAGCAAGCCCTAAATAGAGCTTATTATTAAAATAGTCGAACGTTACAATAAATTGCCTCAGCGTTTCTCCTCCTATGGTGCCGTCTCTAATTAATTTGGGGCTTTCGTTTGGGTACGAATCCTTAAAGGGCACTAAGGCTTCAAAATCTTTTGATAAATGATGATCTCCAAGAACAAAATCATTAATTATGACTTTATTTCCCATTAAATTACCAGCTAAGCCAACGCCAAGATGGTTATATCCTGATTTGGATTTCTTAAAATTGATGGAGCTTGAGCGCAATATTAAAGCTGCTTCAGCACCTGTATCCACCAGAAAATTTAAAAGATATTCCTTCTCATTAATAACCACAGAGCATTTTACGTAGGGCTTTGTATTAAATACAGTTAAATCTAAAGCAGTAATATTTTTGGAAGGCACAAAATAGGCTGGGTCAGTCAGTGTAATTATTTCATTCTTATAATCAATTTGTACTATGAATTTTGCGAGTAATTGATAGCCGAATACACCATGTATTTTTAAGCCATCTATCTGCTTGGGAAATTTCAGGTTCGGTGTTACCACTAAACTGATACCTTTCCCTTTAATATTTGGCATTTTAACGGTTATGTCGTCTAATCTAAAGCCTTTGATATAGCTTCCTTTACCGAGGCCGCTAAATTTGATAATATGCTTCTCTCGTTCTTTCCAAGTCGAAATACTTTTCCGATCAAATACTAGAATTGAATTCATACCAGTATCAAAAATGAGGTTGAGTTTTTGCCCATCAATTACCACAGGCATGATAATAAGGTTATGAACTGACTTAAACTTAAAGGTGGATTTATAAAACCCTTCGTCTAGATGAAAGCCGCTTATTCGATTTGGAGAAGCGTAGTTACTAAAGCTGATTAAAAATAGGAGAAGAAAATTAATCCAAAGGGTTGACGCTTGGAGTAACCGGTTGTTTTTCATGGGGTTTGTTTATGTTGAGTTTTGACAACATAAAGCTACCATTGTGTTAGTCCTGAAAAATCACCTTAAACGTTGGAAATGTTAGCTTGCTTTCTCCCTACTTATACGCCTATAATACTCCGTAAAGTAGGGCTGCTAGTATTCCACCTATAATTGGGCCTAAAATAGGAATCCAGGCGTACCCCCAATTACTACTGCCTTTGTGTTTAATAGGTAGTAGGGCATGAGCAATTCTTGGCCCCAAATCTCGTGCAGGATTTATAGCATAGCCAGTAGTACCTCCTAAGCTCATTCCTATTGCTACCACTAAAAATGCTACAGGGAAAGCTCCTATAGAACCCAATCCTATTTTGGCATTTGGAAGGGCATCAGCCGTAAAACTTGCGCCTGCAATATAAAGCACCACAAACACCAATACAAAGGTTCCTAATATTTCGCTATACAAGTTTCTAACGGTATTTGGTATGGCTGGCCCAGTTGAGAATGTTCCTAAGATAGTTGCTGAATCGGTTGTTTCATTATATTGAGAAGAATAGAGGAACCATGCAAGTGAGCTGCCTGTAAATGCACCACCTAACTGTGCTAAAGTGTAGCCAAAGACTTTAGCCCAAGCAAATTTTCCAGCTACTGCCAATCCAATAGTAACTGCTGGGTTTAAATGCGCCCCACTATAAGGGCCAGCAACAATAACACCCACAAATACACCTAATCCCCACCCGAAAGTGATTAGCACCCAACCAGAACCTTGAGCTAGTGTTTTATTTAAAGTGGCATTGGCTACCACTCCAGTTCCTAAGAGGAGGAGGAAGGCGGTGCCTATAAATTCTGCTGTTAATTCATTCATATTTATTAAAATTTCTACGTCATTCCTGCATAAGCAGGAATCTTTATTTTCTTAGTGCATTCTTATCAACAGATTGCTGCCTATGCAGGAATGATGAGTGAAATGGTTTGAGTTAATATTTTAATTCAGTCAAAATTTCTTCGATGGATTTATGTTCTCTTTCATAATAATCCAATAATAAATCTGACCGATTGGTAAATTGTCCTTCGCAAGAAGGAGCATAGTTTAAATCAGTTTTGGTATCGAATGTATAAGGGTGGATTATGTAGTCGTTATCGTGGTAAAGCTTAATCATCCAATCCTCCATAAGATTAAAATAATTATTTAGTTCACCTTTAAAGCTAGGCCCCACGATTTTTGCTCCATAGGCTTTCCCGTAACTTAAGGCCTTCTGTAATTTTTCAGGAGTTACCCCTCCAATTAGGAATTCTTCATCGTTCCATAAAAGCATGCATTTCGGAGTGTTATTGAAATACTCGTTTAAGTTCTTAAGGCTTTCTATTGAAAAAGTTTGCAAAATTAATTTCTTATCTGGGTTATTAGCCCAACCTCTAGCATCTAATAATTCAAATAAATCTTTTTCAATATGTGGAAATAACTCAGGATTTTTTGTTTCTAAGTAAAGCCCAATGGGCTCGTTATCTGCTTCGGCAATATCAATTAATTCGATTAATGTTATAATGGGCAACCCATTAAATGAAGGGCGGGAAAAATCAGGGTTAGCCTTATTAAACCAACTACCTGCATCCAATTTTTTTAACTCAGCAAGACTGAACATACTCACTGGGTCGTTTGCCCTTTCAGGATATATTTCTTCGATATTAGTGGTGCGCTTTAGGTTGTTATCGTGAAGGCAAATAATGATGCCATCCTTTGTGCGCTGTAAGTCTGCCTCTAGATAATCGGCTCCGAGTTTTTTTGCAAGCCAATAGGAAGGGGCTGTTTCTTCTGGCGCATGTCGGGGCATTCCTCTATGCGCAATTACTGCATTTTCTATCACCATATCTTGTAGCTTATCTTGATTATTTACTTGGCTGCAATGTGCTAACCATAAGATAATCAGCGTAATATATAAATATTTACTTGAGTTCATTATTCTAATATGTAGCCTTTGGCGTTTTCTGTATAGGACTTAATTTGCTCTTGTGTCCAGCTATATCTTTTACCCATTTCTTTGGCCATTAACTCGCCAACTTCTGCAGCCATTTCAATACTTGCCTTGGCATCTAAAAATAATGATCTTGTTCTCCTTGCTAATACATCGTCAATGGTTCTTGCCATTTCTTTTCGCACTGCCCAAATAACTTCTGCTTTTAAATAGGGTAAATCAGGATGCAGTTGCTCTCCCAATTTAGGGTTCTGAACAATCAATTGTTTTAGCTCAGGAATGTCGGCTCCATACACATATAAGTGGTTTTCACGTTTTACATTTTTCACATAACCATGAATAGGCATATGTTCGGTTACGCATTTTTTCTCGTCAAGTCCTCCAAGTAATGCAGCTTTATTAATTACATCCTCTGCCATTGCTCGATAGGTAGTCCATTTGCCACCAATTATGGTTACAAGTCCTGATAGTGAAACCAATATTTTATGGCTTCTTGAAATCTCCTTTGTTTTTTCATCCTCATCTGCTGGAGCAGCTAGTGGTCGTAAGCCTGCAAAAATGCTTTTAACATCTTTGCGAGTAGGAGCTTTTTCAAGGTATCGGGTTGCAGTTTTCATTATGAACTCTATTTCCTCTTCCAAGGCGCGAGGTTCAATGCTAGATTCCTCTACCAAATGATCGGTTGTACCCACAACTACTTTGCCATGCCAAGGAACAGCAAATAATACTCTACCATCATCTGTTCTGGGAATCATAATAGCTGAATCACTTTGTAAAAAAGAGGAGTCGAGCACAATATGTACTCCTTGGCTTGGAACTACTGTTCTTTTTTTACCTGGCTCATCCATGTTGAGGATATCATCTGTAAAAACCCCTGTGGCGTTTACAACGACATTTGCCTTTATAGTATATTCTTTTTCTGTTTCTTTATCTTTACAAATAACTCCAGAAATTTCGTCTTTCTCGTTTTTTATAAAACCAGTAACGCCACAATAGTTAATGGCAGCTCCACCATTTTCAACAAGTGTTTGTGCGAGATTAATGGCTAGTCTTGAGTCATCAAATTGCCCATCATGGTAAATTACACCACCTTCCAATTCATCGTCTTGTAGGTTTGGGATGGCTTTGATGGTTTCTTCTTTAGATATATTTACCGAAGGTCCAAGTCCTAATTTTCCAGCCATTACATCATATAGCTTTAACCCTACGGTGTAAAATGGTTTCGACCACCAGGTATAATTAGGAATAATAAATTTCTGGTTCTTAACTAGGTGAGGGGCATTTTGCTTTAGTAACCCCCTTTCTTTTAAGGCTTCGAGCACCAATGAAACATCTCCTTGGGCTAAATAACGAACCCCACCATGTACTAATTTTGTGCTACGGCTGGAAGTGCCTTTGGCAAAATCATATTTTTCCAAAAGAAGGGTTGTGTATCCTCTTGCTGCCGCATCAACCGCTGCTCCTAACCCTGAGGCTCCACCTCCAATTACCACTACATCCCAAGTTTTATCTTGATTTTCAATTTCCTTAATTCCAGCTTCTCTTTTCATTTTACTTACTTACTTATGATGCCCAGTTTTTAGATCGTTCAACAGCTTTTAGCCACAACTCGTTATGCTTGTCAGCATCTTCTCTAGTCATGTTTGGGATAAATTTTGTGTCAATTTGCCACTTTGTTTTTAATTCCTCCATTTGCCAAAGCCCTACCCCAAGTCCTGCTAAGTAGGCTGCTCCCAAAGCTGTGGTTTCATGATTAATAGGCCTTAGCACATCTATGGAGGAAATGTTAGATTGAAACTGCACCAAAAAGTTGTTTGCAGTGGCTCCTCCATCAACTCTCAACTCCTGAATGTTACTTCCTTTATCCTTGCTCATCGTTGAAAGTACATCGTTAACTTGGTAACATATACTTTCTAATGCTGCTCTTGTTATGTGGGCACTTGTGGTTCCTCGCGTAATGCCCACAATAGTTCCTCGTGCATCAGGGTTCCAATGAGGAGCCCCAAGGCCAGTTAGGGCAGGAACCACAACCACTCCATCAGTACTATTAATACTGGTTGCCAAAGACTCACTTTCAGCTACATCTTTAAAAAACTTAAGTCCATCCCTTAGCCATTGGATTGTGGCGCCTCCCATAAACACACTTCCTTCTAAGGCATAAGTTGTTTTTCCATTTATTTTCCAACCCACTGTTGTTAACAACTTATTTTTTGATGGTACTGGCTTATCTCCAATATTCATCATCAAAAAACAACCTGTTCCATAGGTACATTTTGCCATACCAGTATCAGTACACATTTGGCCAAACAAGGCGGCTTGTTGATCTCCTGCAATGCCTGTGATTGGATAAATTTTCTTATATATTAATTCTGTTGCCAACGCAATTTTTCCACTTGAATCTTTTACCTCTGGCAACATAGAGCGTGGAATTTCTAAAATATCGAGCAGTTCTTGATCCCACTCCATTGTATGAATATTAAAACAAATAGTACGGCTTGCGTTGCTGGCATCAGTAATGTGATTTTTTCCATTAGTTAGATTCCAAATAAGCCAGGTATCGATAGTGCCAAAGGCTAATTCACCATTCATAGCTTGTTCTTTTGCCCCATCTACATTATTAAGTATCCAATTAATTTTTGTTCCTGAAAAGTAGGAGTCTAGTACCAATCCTGTTTTGGAGCTAAAGGTAGCCTCTAGGTTTTTTGACTTGAGGTTTTCACAATATTTACTTGTGCGTCTATCTTGCCAAACAATGGCATTATAAATAGGCTGGCCCGTTTCTCGATTCCAAACAACCGTGGTTTCTCTTTGATTGGTTATCCCAATACCTGCTATGTTTTCGGGTCTTATTTTTGACTTTATAATTACGTCTCTGGCTACTTTTAGCTGAGATTCCCAAATTTCAATGGGGTTGTGTTCTACCCAACCAGGTTTAGGAAAAATTTGCTTAAATTCCTTTTGTTCAGTTGCGATAGGTTGTGCATCAGTATTATAAATAATGGCTCTTGAACTGGTAGTTCCTTGATCCAAGGCAAGAATGTATTTGGACATATTTAATTAGACAGTAAATTAAATTTAAATATACAACTTGGAAATAGTTATGAAGTGAAAATTAGAAAAAACCATAAATGGATTTTTTATTTCCATAAAAAAGTAATATATTTGGAATATTAAAGTTTATAAATGGATTGATTATGAAAAATGAAGCCATAAGTACAAATAAAGTAGAAGAGCCAATGGTAGCGTATGGAGTTTCATTACTTGGGTTACTGTGTGGTTTAAACTTCTCTTCATTAGAGGAAACGCATTTGCCAGGCAGTTCAATTGTTGAGTTACAAAAGCAAACAAAACTATCTCCACAAGATATGGCAGGTGTTGTTGGCGTTAGTAAAAGTAAATACTACGAACTTGTTCAACTTAACGATATAGGTACTAAAAATTTAGATGCCTTGGTAGATTTTGCAACCCTTTGGAAAAAAGGGCTTATTGCTTTTGACGATGATGATGAAATGTTATCAGAATGGATGACTTCTCGAAACTCAAATTTAGGTAATATAAAACCAGTTGAGTTATTATCTACGAGGGTAGGAAGAAGAGAGTTGGAAAAGGCTTTTAACCGTATAGAGTATAGTACATACGGATGATACTTTACCATTTGGATAAGTGGAAATACAAAGATGTATGGCCGCCAGAGGGAACTTTGCATGCTGATGGAAGATGGAATAGGGCAGGGCAATGGGTGATTTACACTTCGTCCACTATTTCATTAGCCAAATTGGAGATATTGGCTAATGAAAACAATTTGCCACTCAAAAGAGTGTGCATGACAATAGAAGTGCCAGATTCCACAGAAATATTTGAAAAAGTTCTTAACGACTTACCCACTAATTGGATGGAGAAACCTGCACCGTCACAATTAATAGCATTGATGGAAGAGTTTTTATTATCAGAAAAAATGATAATGAAAGTGCCTTCAGCCCAAAGTTATCGAGAGTCTAACTTTATAATTAATGTGAGGCATAGGAATTTTCATTCTAAGGTGAAATTGTTAGATGTAAAATTAGAGCCATTTGACAACCGGTTAAAACAAAGAAGCCGCTAAAAGCGGCTTCTTTCATCAAAGGATATTCTTGTTTACACACAGTATTAGATCAGATAATCCATTTGATTTATTTAGGTTTATTAATTACTGGTTAAGGTGAATTCATAATTACCATTAATGCCACTTGTTTTGCCTCCAATATTTGAAACGGTGTAGCTTAAAATAAGCTTGCTGCCTGTAATGTTTACGGTTATTTCTACTCCATCGCTTCTGAGTATTTTATTAGGGTTATCGTTTACAAACTCCCAATTGCCTGAACTTGGCCAAGCGGTGTCTAAACTATTTTGAGTAGTATAAGTAAACTCTCCTATGCTTAATGCAAACCCATCGAATTGGCTAGTTACATCAAATCCATCTTTAACAACAGAGCCTCCATTAAGCCCCCAGGCTGTGTTATTATTCATTAATGCTTCTAATTGTAATTCTAAGTCAGTAGGGTCTGTTGGATCAACTGTTTTGGTCTCACAACCAAAGTTAAAAGCAATAAGGGCAATAAGTGCGAGCTGTATTATATGTCTATTTTTCATGTTTTTTTAATTGTGTTAGTTTAACCTTCAAGGTTATTGATTGAATTACCAAGAGACCTTGAAGGTTACTACTGTTTCAATAACAATATTTATTTCTTTACTAGTTTATGAGTCTCAGTTCCATTTTTAGTAGAAATGAGCATTATATAATTTCCAGAGATTAATTGGCTAATGTCTATTCTGTTTTTTTGTTCCATAGACTGATACACAACACCCCCATTGATATTTATTATTTTAAGGGCTTGGTATGCACCTTTTATATGCACTGCATTTTGAGCAGGGTTAGGGTAGAAGCTAATACTAGTAGTTTTACCTACTTCTAGTGCTGTTACAGTTACTATTTCAAAGGTTTGTTCAACAGGTGTAGCAGGGGCAAACTCACTATTGCCAGCTTGTAAGGCTTTAATTGTAACCATACCTAATCCAGTAAATGTTACAACGTTTCCATTTAAGGTAGCAGGGCCACTAATTACTTCATAAGTAATTGCTAATTCGGAACTAGCTGAGGCAATTAAGGTTAAACTTCCATTTTCGATTAATTGATCTTCAATAGCATCGAATGTAATTATTTGGTCTGAAAGTGCAGGAGTTGTAATCGCAAAGCTTACACTTACCTCAGTAGCCTCATTATAATTAGCATTACCCAATTGAGTGGCTGTAAGGGTTACAGTACCTTCTGTTCCATCTAGCGTAATGGTTGTGCCAGCTAAAGAAGCTGGGCCTGCAATGCTTAAAGTAACGGTTAGTCCTGCGCTTGAAGAAGTTACTACATCAAAAGCGGCATCAGTAGTTAACTTATCTGCAATGGCTTCTAAGCTAATTGTTTGGTCAGCTTTGTTTACTGTTAAAGTTTGCTGCACACTAGTTGCACTATTATAGGTTTCATCTCCTGCTTGAGAAGCTGTAATTGTACTTGTACCAGCTCCAATAATGGTTACAGTACTGCCAGTAATGGTGGCCACAGTTTCATCAGAACTTGAGTAAGTAACAGACAAGTTAGAAGAAGCAGTTGCTGTTAAATCAAAATCCTCATCACCAAATGTTTTGGTAGCTAATGAACCAAACGTGATAGTTTGATCTACTAAAGCCGCAGTTATCAAAAAGCTTACATCCACATCTGCTGCTGAGTTATAATTATCATCTCCCATTTGCGATGCAGTAATTACAACCATGCCTTCTCCATTTAGGCTAACTGTTGTCCCAGATATGGAGGCAGGGCCTGTAATGGCGTAGCTTAAAGTTAAGCCAGAAGTTGCAGAGGCAACCACATCAAAATCTGCATCGGTGGTTAATTTATCAGCTATAGACTCAAACGTAATAACTTGCTGAGCTTTATTTACTGTTAACACTTGTTCAACATTAGGTGCAGGATTAGTACTGCCATCTCCAACCTGTGAAGCAGTAATTGTGCTAGTACCAGCTCCAATTATGGTTACAGTTCTACCGGAAATTGTTGCTACGTTAAGATCGGAACTTACATAGGTAACAGCTAAACCAGAAGAGGCGGTTGCAGTCAGTTCAAAATTAGCATCGCCAAATGTTTTGGCTGCTAGTCCATCGAATATAATACTCTGATCTGCTTTAATTACTGTTACCGTTAACACTTGTTGCGCATCTGCAGCAGGCTCATAATCTCCATTACCACTTTGTGAAGCTGTAATTGTAGTTGTTCCAGCTCCGATAATGGTTACAGTGCTACCTGAAATAGTAGCTACAGCTTCATCAGAACTTGTATAGGTAACAGCTAAACCAGAAGAGGCGGTTGCAGTTAAATCAAATGCAGGATCACCAATGGTTTTACTAACCAAAGGAGAAAAAGTAATGGTTTGCGATGTTTTGGTAACCGTTAACACTTGTTGTGCATTTGGGGCAGGCTCATAATCTCCATTACCACTTTGCGAAGCAGTAATGGTAGTTGTGCCAGCTCCGATGATGGTAACCGTACTACCTGAAATAGTTGCTACAGCTTCGTTAGAACTTATATAGGTAAGAGCTAAACCCGAAGAGGCAGTAGCTGTTAAATCAAATGTAGGGTCAAGAGTGGTTTTAGCACCTATTGCATCAAACGCAATTGTTTGTGCTAATTTAATAAAATTCCATCCTGTGTTATTTCCATTATCAATAGAAGCTCGAGCGTTAAATGTTGCACCTCCTGTGGCAGTATTATCTTGGAGCGTAACGTAATTGCCCTCTACAGTACCCGTAGCTTTACTAAATGTGGCTTGAGTTCCATCAATACTTGATTTTACTGAAATTGGTTCTACACTCGTACCATTAATAATTAAATCACCAGTAATGGTTTGGTACCTATTTGCAGGCATTGTAAGTTGTACCCCTGGCTTTAGCGTTAAATTAGCAAAAGTGTTATTTCCACTTGTAATTGAACTCATTCCACTATTAAATATAACATTATTAAATGTAAGCCCTTCACCATCAAAAGTTGTGTTACCAGAAAGTTCTATGGTAGATGTGCCTGAATTAATTGTTATTACACTTGGGGTGAAATCGCTCACAACGAATTGATTTGAATATACATGGCTATTCCCCATATTTAAAGTAATATGGTCTGATGCCTCTGGGAACATACTAAAACTATTAGTTGCATAGATCGGTTGATCGTTTAAATTAACAGTTCCATTTCTGATTTGAAAACCGTTACAAGAAATGGAGTCTTGTAAAGTCCACTCGCCCCTGCCAATAAATTTTATATAGTGAATTATGCCATTATTTCCTGACGTTAATGTGTTTCCATTAGCATCTGACATCATATTTAGAAACCGAACCTCTTTACTAACCCCATTTGTAAAAATGGCTGCACCATATACATTTATAGGATTACCTGTATCAGCCATAACTTTTGGGTTATTGGAAGCACCTGTCCAATCCATATTATTGCATTGTGCAGGTATATTTATTATTACTTCTTGATTATTAACGTTAAATGAATTGTTATCAAAAAACACGTTATCTAGCTGACCAGGATAGCTGGTATGTTTTGTACTTCCTCCAGAAGTTGTTGCCCAATGTGCAACCTCATTCCAATTGCCTCCATTGCCTACCCAATAATAATCTTGAGAGGTAATTGGGGTAATGTTCCAACCTGTATTATTTCCATTATCTACCGATTGATCTGCGTTAAAAGTGGCACCACCAGTGGCGTGTACATCCGTTAATATTAGATAACTTGCATTTATGGTGCCTGATGCTACGTTAAAAGTTGCTTCAGTACCAGTAGATGTTGAGTACATTGTAATGGGATTAAATTTGTCGCCATTAGCAATAATATTATTAGCAGTAAAAGTTGCCCCAGGTTCTAGTTCTAATTGTGCCCCAGGGTCAATTGTAATTTCATTAAAAGACGCACTGCTTTTAAAATACCCATATGATGAAGCGAGTAAATGGAGATTATAATAGTTAAAGGAGCCAGATCCGGTGCCATCTCCTAAAAAAGATTTACTAGTAATTGTAGATGTACCAGCGTTTAAGGTAATGTTGCTCCCGTTTACTCGCCAGCCAGGTGTAGTTATAAATGAGCTACCCATATTAAATACTTTGGCTCCAGTGCTCTGTAAATAGAAATTGAACGTTACATTTATATCAAAATCATTGGTATTTAACGTTCCACTTTGAAAATATATGTTTTTGGATAAAATGCTGCTCTGTAAATTCCATTCTCCATTTCCAATTATGATTACATTTGCACCAACAAGTCTATCTCCTTTAAAATCAAGTGTTTTTCCTATTTCGTCAGAAATTAAAATTACTTTACTTATGTTATAAGTAGCATTTGCTGCGAGTGTAATAGAGCCTGAAACATTAAGTGTGTTAACATCTAACCTATTAAAGGTTGGCGAATTGGTTGTACCACTCCAATCCATATCGTGGCAGTTAATTGTTCCACTGGTTGTAATTACTTGGCCTGATGCACTAAATGAGTTGGCATCGAAAAATACATTATTGGTGCTAGTTGGTTCTTGGGTGTGAAAAGTTGTTCCGCCAGAGGCTGTAGCCCAATGGGTCGCATATTCGCTCCAATCGCCTGAGCCACCTACCCAATAGTAGTCTTGTGCATAGCTAGAAAAAGTAAAAAGGCTTAGAATTATGCCTAAAAATAAATGTTTCATAAATGTAAGATTTAGTGTGTAAAACCTAATAATCTTACTTTATAATATGCTAAACAACCGCTTTTTAGCGAATGCGCTTATTTTTTTAGTGAACGTATGTATTGCTTTAGGCTGATTTATAAGGTAGTTATAAAATCGAGCAAAATAGTACGGTAAGCCTTGCCAACGGGCACTTGTTTTGTGCCTAATAAAACAAAGCCATCTGTAATGGAATCTATGTGTTCAAAATTAATGAGAAAGGATTTGTGAACTCTTAAAAAACCCTTATCTATTAACTTTTCTTCTATGCTTTTAAGGGTGTGGCTAATCATATACCGCTCTGTATCGGTGTGCACATAGGCATAATTATCAATGGCTTCAACATAGGTAATTTGGTGTGGAGCCAATGCAATAAACTTTTGATTTTTTTTAACAAATATTTTTTCCGATTGGTACGTAAAGGGCTTCTGTTTAAAAAGCGCCATTTCTAAGTTTATTTTTAAATCTCGCTCATCAAATGGTTTAAGAATATAGCCTGTAGGATTGGTTGCTTTCGCCAAAGCTATTGTATTATCATCGTAATGCGAAGTGAGGTAAATAAAAGGAATTTTGTATTTGTTGTTTAACAGAACGCCTAAGTCTATTCCATTTTTATCTCCTTCTAAGTTAATATCCACCAAAATTAATTGAGGCTTTTTTTGAGCTATTACGTTGGTAGCCTCATTTACACTAGCAACAATATCTAATACGGTATAACCAAAGTCTTCCAGATTCATGGCAATGTCTTCGGCAATTATTGGTTCGTCTTCAACTATTAATATAGAAGGCTTTATCATACTATTTTATATTTTTCAATTTCAATGTAATAGCAAGTTCCGTGCGCACTATCTAAAGAAACTGTTGCTTTTAATTTACGCGCTAAAGAATTGATTAGCCTAAGGCCAAACCCTTCTTTTTTGTCTTTATCTTTCTCACTAACCCCTTTTCCGTTGTCTTTAATTTTAAAGTGCAATTTTTTATTTTTCTCTTTTAGTTCAATTAATAGCTCACCTCCATCATTTTTAAAAGCGTGTTTTAGAGCGTTAGAAACAAGTTCATTTAAAATTAGTCCTAGAGGAATGGCTGTATCTACATCTAATCTAATTGGTGCTATATCTGTAGTAAATTTGATTTTATTACTGCTAATGCCATAAGAAACAAATAAGCTTTCTACTAAGTGTTGGATGTAATCATCCATTTCTATGCCTGTTAAATTATCTTTTTGGTAGAGCTTTTGGTGGATTAGAGCCATTGACTTTACTCTATTTTTGCCTTCGTTTACAGCTTGAATTGCTTTTTCGTCAGAGATATATCTTGTTTGTAAACTTAACAGGCTAGAGATAATTTGTAGATTGTTTTTTACTCTGTGATGAATTTCTTTGAGCAGTGTTTCTTTATCGCCCAAAGCAAGTTGGATTAGCTCATTTTTTTGAGCAAGTATTCTTTGTGATTTTTTATTATTTAGAATAGAGTATGTTAAAAATACGGCAAAAACCAATGTTAATACAATGACAAAAAGCAAGATATTGCGTTGGTTATTGCCTTTTTCCATTTCTAATTGCGATTGCTTATTTTTTATTTCTAACTCCGCAATTTCCTTTTGTTGGTGCTCCGATTGGTATTTTTCTTGGATTTCTTCAATGGCCTTAATTTGTTCTGCATTGTCCAGGCTATCTTTTAATAAGATGTAATCTGAATAAAACTTATTGGCGGTGGAATGGCTTCCTGCTTCTTGATTAATTTTTGCAGAAAGGAGCAAGGCATCTAAAATTTGCTTTTTGCTGTTTACTTCTTTACTAAGCTCCAAACTTTTAATTACCCAGGTGTTGGCCTCTTTAATATTACCCATTTTTAAGAGCACTTCTGCTAGGTTTTTGGAGGCGATGGCTTGGCCTTGCTTATTATTAATTTGCTTTTTATAATCAATTGCTTTTCTAAACTGATCTGCAGCTTTTGGGTACTGTTTTAAACTAAAATATACATCGCCAATATTATTGTGGATTATGGATAAACCATAAATGTCGTTTTCCTTTTCCATGGCTACTTGAGCCATGGTATAAATAGATAAAGCCGAATCGTATTTGTGCTGCTTATTATAAATGGTGGCAATATTTACTAACGAGCGTTTTACATTTTTTTTATAATCGGGGGCAGTATCAATTGCTTTTTGATAATTGGATAAGGCTTTTTCGAAATCGTTATTTAATTGAAATATAATGCCAAGGTTAGTATATGTATTACTAGTTTTTTCCAGCAAATGGAGGCTGTCATAAATATCTAACCCTTTGTGTGTATATTCTAATGCCTCTGTATAACGAGCTAATTTAGAAAAGGCAAACCCTTTGTTGGTAAGTACATCTGCATAACCTTCTTTGTGATTGATCTTTTCGTAAACTATAGCAGATAAATCATAGTAAAAAATGGCTGAGTCATATTGGCTCTTTACCATATTTAAAATCCCAAAACTCTTAAAAATATTGGCTTTTAAAAGTAAATTACTGTTTCTGTCAGAAGCAACTAATGCTTTATTGAAATATTTTTCTGCAGAGTCAGACTGACTAAACAGGTAGGATTTACCTATATTAAATACAATTTCTGTAGAGTCTGGAAATTGCGTATTTAGCTCTTTTAGCTTTTCAGTTGATTGTGAAAAAGCTGAAACGGATATGAAAGTAAGAAAAAATATTTTTAAAAATGTCATGTATCAGAGTGCTAAAAAAGTATTGTAAAAATATGTAAAAATTTTATTGAGTAACAAGAGGTGTGCGATATTTAGAACATTAAAGAAGCCGCTTTTCAGCGGCTTCTTTAATCTAACCCGAAAAATTCATGTGAGTGAGTCGACCAAAGGGTCGACTAATTCTAAAATTAAGATAATCAGTTAGTTATAATTTTAAGGACAACCAATTCACAAAGAATATAAT
>Ga0256834_1001632_pt1 | contig 14971 bp, 14 predicted proteins | sample 4281140metaG_FD_190536 | JGI IMG/M metagenome (GOLD analysis project Ga0256834, IMG submission 190536) | Hydrothermal vent microbial communities from East Pacific Rise, Pacific Ocean - 4281-140 | ecosystem: Environmental > Aquatic > Marine > Hydrothermal vents | place: Pacific Ocean: East...
TATATGGCTTCTCGGATCTTCTACTTGCTTAAAAATGCTGATTATTTTACTATCTGATTTCATAAAGTTAAATTATTGATTATCAGTGTAATATATAAACAATTAATAACTTAAACAACTATAAATCAAATGAATATCTAGTGTTTACTAGAAAAAAAAGTGTGAGTTTGCCCTGAGACTGACCCCCTTTTTTAATCCTTTTCAAATGATACACTTCAGCTATGGTTGGGTTAAGGATAGCTTCTTTTATTAAAATTAACTCATCATTTTCAGCAACAAACCCTGTTTTTAGTATTTTGAAATAGAGGCCACTTTTAGTGGAGTTCCAAAACTGTTTGATGATTTTAGGGTCATTAAATCGAATACCTAATTTATAGCAAGGTTCTCTAGGTTTGGTAACTTCTATTTTAGCATTACCTAATTGATAAACACTGCCAAGATGTATTTTAGTTTCGTCTAGATTTGTTATGGTTATATTTTCACCAAACATCCCGTAATTCCATTCTAAATCAGGATAAAGCTCTTGCCAATATTCGTAATGACCTTCACTATATGCATAAACCGCTTGTAAAATCCCGCCATGATGCTTTCTATCAACAACATTATCTTTTTGCACATCTTCAATATCTAAAAAAATGGGTTCGTTTACCGGAGCTTTAAAAATTCCTGTTTCAACAGTTTTTCTTCGCCATTGAATTTTTCTTTTTTCGCCAATATTTACTGAGATTACTTTCATCTGTTTCATTTTATTGTTTTTTAATTGTCAGATGGAATTCGCTAATAACCTCATTGGTATAACTATATTGTTACAGCTCATTTCATAAATACTAATTTTTAACTTGAAATGATAACGCATCAGCAATTTTTCTATCATTAGACAAACGTGGTATTTTATTTTGCCCACCTAATTTTCCTACAGATTTCATATAATTTTGAAAACCACCCTTCTGTACTTTAGTGATTTTAAGCCTTTGTAAAATGTTGCCAACAATCAAGTCGTAATAATATGAATTTTGCTTTTGCATACTGGCATCCACTTTAGTGATAAAATCATCTAAGTTATCAGGCTCATTCTCAAATTCAATAAACCATTCATGATAAGGTAATTCACCTGTTGGGTTGGTTTGTGGGGCTACAGTAAATTCATTTATGGTAACTTGAGTTCCTTTAATAGCATCTTGTATAGCTTGCTCAACTTCTTTTGCAATAACATGTTCGCCAAAGGCAGAAATAAAATGCTTAATTCTACCCGAAACAATTATTCGATGCGGTTTTAAGGATGTAAACTGTACTGTATCGCCAATATTATAGGCCCAAAGCCCAGCATTAGTAGAGATAATTATTACATAATTGATGTTCAATTCAACGTCTGTAATGGTAATTCGCGTTGGGTTTTTATCAAAAAATTCATCAGCCTTAATAAATTCATAAAAAATGCCTCCATTGAGTAACAAGAGCATTCCTTTTTCATTTTGTTTGTCTTGAAAGGCGAAAAAACCTTCAGATGCAGGATATAGTTCAATAGAATCAACCCTTTTACCCATCATTTTTTCAAATTTATTTCTATAGGGTTCATAATTTACGCCACCATAAACAAACAGGTTGAAATTTGGAAAAATTTCACTAATACTCTTACCTGTTTTTACTGCTAATTTTTCAAAATACATTTGCACCCAAGATGGTATACCACTGATTAGTGTCATATCTTCTTTTAGCGTTTCTTCAACTATAGCATCTACTTTAGTTTCCCAATCATCAATACAATTGGTATCCCAACTAGGCATTCTATTTTTTTGCAAATATTTAGGCACATAGTGAGCAACTATACCTGAAAGTCTGCCTGTATTGATTTTATTTTTAGTGTCAATAATAGGACTCCCTTGTAAAAAAATCATCTTACCATTAACAAAATCAGCATTACCTGTTTCTGCAATATACATTAACAAAGCGTTTCTCGCAGCTTTAATGTGATAAGGCATTGATTCTTTGGTTAGTGGAATGTATTTTGCACCTGAAGTTGTACCCGAAGTTTTTGCAAAATAGAGAGGTTTACCTTGCCAAAGCACATCAGACTTACCTTCTATTATTTGATTTATATAGGGTTTTAAAGCTTCATAATCTCTAACAGGAACTTGATTCTGAAAATCTTTATAGGTTGTAATTGCACCAAACTTATGATCTTTACCAAAAGAGGTGTTTTTAGCTTGACGTATTAATTTTTTAAAAACTTTTTTTTGTGTTTTTTCAGGCTGATTTGCCCATTGATAAATACGTTTTTGAATACGTTTAGCAATTGGCTTGACTAAAATAGACTTGATATGCATTATTTAAAATCTATATATTTTTGAGGATCAACAGGAAAGCCTTCATTCCATAATTCAAAATGTAAATGAGGGCCAGTTGACAAATCACCAGTTGACCCAGAATTGGCGATGGCTTCTCCTGAAACTACAATATCTCCTTGTTCTTTATGAATAGAAGAATTGTGCTTATAAACAGATAGAAATCCTTTGGTATGTTCAATAATAATTACAAAACCTGTTTCTACAGTAAAACCTGTAAAAATAACAGTGCCATCAGCTACGGCTTTAACCGGAGAGTTTTTTTCTACAGCAATATCTACAGCATAATGTTTTTTTTCCGCATTATAGACATCAGAAATTTCTCCAGTAATCGGTGCAAAAAAGACCAAATTTGTTTTTTTTGTAGCTTTTTCAAAAACACTATATCTGTCTTGTCGTTCTACTTCTTCTCTAAAAACAGAATCTGTTTGACTAGGTTTAAAATTCATATCTTCAATGCGTAATTGTTGAGCAATAGAATCTTTATTAAAAGTGATGTTTTTTACTTTTCCAGTCAATACTTGCTGAATATTTTGAATATAAATATCATTAATTGCTAATTTTTGTTGTAGAGAGTCTACTTTATAAACTAACTGGGAAGCTTTTTTCTTTAAAGAAGAGGAAGAATAACCAGGAACATACTCTTTAAGTGGAGTGAAAGCAATTAAAAAGATAGTTAATCCAATCAATAACACAGAAAATAATGATGTTAAAATCAGTACATTAAGTCTGTTAAGTTTAAAAGAAAAGCGTTCTTCAAAAGTATCTTCATTTAAGACGACAAACCTATATTTAAAGGTCAGTTTTTCTTTAATTTTAGTTTTATTGATTTTCTTTTTTGTCATACTATTGTTACTACAAATATACAATGGTTTTTTTAGTTATTGAAGCAAAAAAAAAAGTCTATAAATTATCGTTTACTTATAAAAGTTCATTTCATCAATATATTTCCACACTTTACAAGGGAGTAGTGGCTCTATATTTTTTTTATTTGCAATGGATTTTCTAATGAATGTTGAAGAAATTTCCATAATTGGAGCTTTAATGATATGAATTTTTGGATGATTTTCAAATTGATTTTTTGGTTTTTCACCCTGATAAATTCTAGGATAAACATAAATATTATGATGTTCTAAAATTACTTCATAATTTTTCCATTTATGAAAAGAAGCTAAATTATCTTCTCCCATAATCAAATTGAATTGATGTTGTGGATACTTTTCAGAAATATGAACCAACGTATTTACGGTATAATTAGGTTGTGGTAAGTTAAATTCAATAGTTGAAGATTTTAATTTAGGATAATCTTCTGTAGCAATTTGCACCATCTGATAGCGATGATTATCTGCCAATAATGATGCTTTTTTCTTAAAAGGATTATGAGGTGTTACAACCAGCCAAACTTCATCTAAGTTTGAAAATTCAACTAAATGATTGGCAATGGCTAAATGCCCAATATGAATAGGATTAAAAGTGCCAAAATACAAACCTATGTTCATCTTAATTCTTTTTAGGAGTCGGTGAGTTTACAAACTCAGCAACCAATTTTTCGGCTTCTTTTAAAGCAACTTCTAAATCATAATTCTTGATGATTTTATCAAATTGAGGTGCTGTAGCCAATTCTACTGATGCTTTAGCAATTCTCATATTGATACGATCATCACTTTCAGTTTTTCGCTTTTTTAAACGTATTTTTAATTCATCAATACTTGGTGGTTTTACAAAAACAGCCAATGTTTCCTCTGGAAATTTCTTTTTTATCCGTAATCCACCTGCAACATCAATATCAAAAATAACATGTTTTCCTGTAGCCCAAATACGCTCAACTTCACTTTTTAATGTTCCGTAAAAGTTGTCCCTGTACACTTCTTCCCATTCTAAAAAAGCATCACTTTTAATATGATTTTTAAAATTTTTTAAAGAGATAAAATAATAGTCTTTTTTATCAATTTCATCACCACGTTTTTCACGTGAAGTAGCAGAAATAGAAAATTCTAAATTCAAAGCATCTACACCTAGTAAATGTTTGACAATAGTGGTCTTTCCAGAGCCAGAAGGGGCTGAAAACACAATGAGTTTACCTCTTTTTTTAATAGGTTTTGTTGCTATAGCCATTTTCTTGATTAATTACTAATACGTATGTTTTAAAATGTAAAAATAAATTACTAATTGTCAAACATTTAACACTAATTAAATACGAAGTAGTATGTTTTTTATTTACAAAGCATTGAGCAATTGTTCTTTAATTTTTTCTAATTCGTCCTTCATTTGCACCACAACCTTTTGCATAGGGGCAAAATTAGATTTAGAACCCATAGTATTGATTTCTCTACCTATTTCTTGGGAAATAAATGCTAATTTTTTACCATTAGATTCATTACCTGAAAGCTCTTGTAAAAAATAATCAAGGTGATTTTTTAAACGGACTTTTTCTTCAGTAATATCTAGTTTTTCTAAATAATAAATCAACTCTTGTTCAAATCTATTTTCATCAACATTTTGTTTTAAATCATTAACAGATTTTTCTAAACGTTCACGAACTAAAATCATCCTTTCTTTATCTAAAACAAGTACTTCTTTAGATAATTTTTGAATATTAGTAATGCGGTTATTAAAATCATTTGCTAAAACAATACCTTCATCAGCTCTAAATTTTTTCACCTCTTTAACGGCAAGGTCAATAGTTTTTTCTATTTCTAGCCATTCTGTTTTATCAAATTCTTGACGTTCTGTTTTTAAAGCATCTGGCAATCGCATCGCAATTTCTAAAGTGTTTTCTGGACTGGTTTCAGCAATATTTCTTAATTGATCTATATAATTATTCACCACTTCTTTATTGATGACTGTTGTGGTTTCATCACCTGTTACTTCAATAAATATATAAAAATCTACTTTACCTCTCTGCAATTGCTTTGAGAGCTTGCTTCTTACTTCTAATTCTTTTTCTCTATAAGTACTTGGTACACGTACATTTAAGTCTAAATTTTTACTGTTTAATGTTTTAATTTCTACAGTTACTTTTTTTTGAGGTAATTGTGTAACGGCTTTACCATAGCCTGTCATTGATTGAATCATATACTAAAAATAGGTTTGAGCAAATTTACACAAATTATGATAATTTAGGTCTGTTACTTAGGGTAACAATATAAACGCCCATAAAAATGAATAGTGTAGCTACTATTTTAGTTAAATTTATACGATCACTACCAGCAAATAAAGCATATAATGATGCTAAAACGGGTTGTAAATAGATAAAACTACTTAAAGTTGTCGGTTTTAACTTGGTCAAGGCAAAAATATTAAACAGATAGGCAAAAAACGTAGTAAAAACAACTACAAAACTTATTTTATAGTAGATAGAGGTTGGAATATTTTGCCATTGTATTTCTTGTAGTTCTGTATATCCGAAAGGGATAACTAAAAACAACCCTATTAAATATAGCCATTTGATAAAGGTTAACGGATTGTATTTATCAGTTAACCGCTTTACAATAATAATATATAAACTATAGGAAGTTGCATTTATAAATACTAAGAAATTACCCAAAGTTGCATTAGTACTTGATCCTGGAGTTTGTCCATAAACAATTAAAATAACAGCTCCAGTTAAACCAACACCAATTCCAATAACCTTAATGGCTGTTATTTTTTCTTTTAAAATGATTGCAGACAGTATCAATACCAAAATAGGAGAGGTTAACATCATTACAGATGCACTTATGGGTGTAGTTAAACTTAATCCTTTAAAAAAAGCAAGCATATTTATTACCACACCGAAAATGGCGGCTAAAAAAATTCTAAAATAATCTGATTTTTCAATACGTTCTTTGGCTATGAATAAGCCTGCAATCCAAAATAATAAAGTGGCACCAAAAACTCTTAAAACAATAAAAGCATAAGGTTTAACATACAAGGGCATGATGTCTTTAGCTATAGTGTATGTTACACCATAAATTAAAGCTGCTAAAAAAGCAAGGACTAATGCAATATTTCTTGAGTTCACTATCGTGATATAAGATTATTTTTAAAGTAAAAAGTAATGACTCAACTTTTGTTAAATCATTACTTTTTTTATTTAGTCCCTCTTCTATAGAGAGGGCTTTGGAGAAGATTTTTTATTTTGCAGCATTATAACGTCTTTCAACTTCATTCCAGTTGATGACATTAAAAAAGGCATTGATATAATCTGGTCTTCTGTTTTGATAATTTAGATAATAGGCATGTTCCCATACATCTAAACCTAAAATTGGTGTACCTCCACAGCCAATACCAGGCATTAGAGGATTATCTTGATTAGGTGTAGAGCAAATTTCAACTTTACCACCTTTATGAACACAAAGCCAAGCCCAACCTGAGCCAAAACGTGTGCTAGCAGCTTTAGAAAAAGCAGTTTTAAATTCTTCAAAAGAGCCATAAGCATCATTAATTGCATCAGCTAAAGCACCAGAAAGTCTTCCTTTCCCTTCAGGGTTCATTACTTGCCAGAACAAGCTATGATTGTAAAAGCCACCGCCATTATTTCTAACAGCAGCATTATCCAACTCTAAATTTGTTAAAATATCGTCAATAGATTTCCCATCAAGGTCAGTACCAGCAATAGCATTGTTTAAATTGTTTGTATATCCGTTATGATGTTTTGTATGGTGTATTTCCATAGTTTTTGCATCAATATATGGTTCTAACGCATCATATGCGTAACCTAATTTTGGTAATTCAAAAGCCATAATTATTTATTTTTAATTAAAATTATTTTAGTTTTCTCAAAGATATGAACTTAATATAAAAACGAATCAGAAATGGTATAAATTTTTTTTATCAATCTATAGAAATTAATTATTCTAATAATTTTGTCACTCTTAGCTTTTGCAAGGCATCAGAAGCTATACTGAAGCTTACATGTCTGTTATCAAAATAGTTTAATAATTCAATTTTTTCAGCAAGATTTGCTCCCAATTGATTTAAAATATTTTGTAAATGCATTTTCATATGTCCTTTTTGGATGCCAGTTGTGGTCAGTGATTTTAAGGCGGCAAAATTTTGTGCCAAGCCAGCAACGGCAATGATTTGCATCAATTCTTTAGCGGATGGATTTTGCAAAATTTCTAATGATAATTTTGCCAAAGGATGCAATGCTGTTAAGCCTCCAACAGTACCAACAGCCAAAGGGATTTCAAGCCAAAACTTAAAAATACCATCATCAATTGAGCAATTACTTAAGCCTTTATAAGTACCATTTTTAGCCGCATAGGCATGTACACCTGCTTCAACCGCTCTAAAATCGTTTCCTGTAGCAATAACCACAGCATCAATGCCATTCATTATTCCTTTATTATGAGTAACGGCTCTATAAGGTTCAACATGTGCAATTTGAACCGCTTGATAAAATTTTTGAGCAAATTCAGTCGCATTTTCACCCAATTCGTCAATTTTACAACTGACTTCTGCTTTTACCAAACAATCAGGAATATAATTCGATAAAATACTCATCACAATTTCAATATCATCATTTCTAAAGACTTTAGCAATTGCTTCTAGGCACGAATTGATAAAATTAGCACCCATACTGTCAATAGTGTCAAAAGTAACATGTAATTGATAGTAATTATCAAGTTTATCAGTTTTGTTATTGAGGTGAATATCTAAAATACCACCACCACGTTTACGCATGTTTTTGGTAATTGACGCGGTAGCTTCTATTAACTCTGGTTTAATTGTGGTAAAATAGCGTTGTAAATCTTCAAAATCATGGTTGTACATAAAATGTACTTGCCCTGATTTTATTGTAGAAATTACTTCAGTTTTAAATCCGCCTTTATCGCTCCAAAATTTAGCGACTAAAGATGCAGCAGCAACTACAGAACTTTCTTCTGTAGTCATTGGTATCACATAAGACTTTCCGTTTATAATGAAATTAGGAGCCACGGCATAAGGCAAATAGAAATTAGAAATGGTGTTTTCTATAAATTCATCGTGGATTTGTTGTAGTTCTTTGTCAGAATTACAATACTGCTCAAGTGTAGTAAAAGCCTTTGGCTTATTTTCTAAAAAATTAGAAATCAGCCAATCTATCTTCTCTTTTTTAGTCAGTTTTGAAAATCCAGTAACAGTTTTGGTCATTGACAAGCATTTAATTTGAGTTCAAATATACAAAACCCATTTTTTCTAGTTGATTTTGATTGGTTTTTAATGAAATTTCCGTAAACTTGAATCGCTTTAATAAAAGAACGACTTTTTATAAAGAGATATTTGTGATGGAAATTAAATTTCAAACTAAAGAAGAAAGTAATAAAGCTCAACAAGAGGCTTTTTTAAAGCTATCTAAAGCAGATCGATTTTATACATTTTTGCGTTTGATGGAAAGGGTAAATCAATTCCCTATTAAAGCTAAAAAAGAAAAATCTGATAATTTTATTATAGAAATTCCAGAATAAATGCAGTGGGAATAAAAAATAAATATTTTTTTAAAATTAGCTAATATAAATAATGTTAAAATGTTAATGGTTGTAGGTGGTGCAGTTAATTTTCATAGCTACCAAAGGCACTCTGCAGATGTAGATTTTTGGATAGAAACAACTCCTAAAAACCTAAGCAAAGAGGTTAAAGGTAAAGGACAAAGATTTTTACGATAGCGTTTGATGATTTGATAGATAGTAAAATAAAACTAGGTAGAACAAAAGACTTATTAGACATACAACAACTATAAAAAATAAAGTCAGGAAAAAAAAGACTATTTTTAGCTCCAAATTAATTATTTAAACAATAACAAACCTAATATATGTCAGATATTACACTAAAACCACATCAAAAAGAATTATTCGGTCACCCAATAGGGTTGTATGTACTATTTTTTACAGAAATGTGGGAACGTTTTTCTTATTATGGAATGCGTGGATTGTTAACTTTATATATAGCGACTTCGGCAACTGCAGTAGATCCAGGTTTAGGGTGGAGTGGTAAAGATGCTTTGTGGTTATATGGTTGGTACACTATGTTAGTTTATGTCGCATCGATACCTGGTGGAATAATTGCAGATAGATGGTTAGGTCAAAAGAAAACCGTTATGCTTGGCGGTTTTTTATTAGTTTTAGGACATATTACCTTAGCGATACCACAAAGTTGGGCGTTTTTTACAGGATTAATATTGATTATTTTAGGAGTTGGTGGTTTAAAACCAAACATCTCAACAATGGTTGGTGGCCTTTATCAAAAAGGAGATATTAGAAGAGATAGCGGATTTACAATTTTTTATATTGGTATTAATATTGGAGCTTTTTTAGCGAGTATAACAGTTGGAATAGTTGCTTTTAAATACGGATGGCATTATGGGTTTGGTTTAGCGGGTCTAGGAATGATATTAGGTCAGATTGTATATATCAGGGGACAAAAATTCCTAACACATGTAGGTAATTTTATTGGAGATAAAAGTTCAAATTTGGATTCCGAAATTGCAAAAAAACCTCTAAATAAAATTGAAAAAGACAGGGTAATTGTTTTATTAATTTCTTTTTTGATTGTAATTGTATTTTGGGGTGCTTTTGAACAGGCAGGAGGGTTAATGAATTTGTATACAGACACAAAGGTTGATCGAGTAATTGGTTTCTCTTGGTTACCTGAAATTCCTGCAGCCGTTTTTCAATCGCTAAATGCTGGGTATATTATCATTTTTGGGACTATTATTGGAGGTTTTTGGATCTGGTGGAAGAAATCAGGAAAAGAATCATCATCCATTTTTAAAATGGCTATAGGTACTATAATTATGGGGCTTGGTTACGTATTTATGATGTTTGCCTCTAAAGAAGCCTCATCTGTAGAATTTGGTAAAGCAGCCATGATTTGGATATTTTTAGCCTACCTCTTTCATACCATTGGAGAATTATGTACATCTCCTGTATCATTATCATTCATTACAAAATTAGCTCCTGTAAAATATGCCTCTATTATGATGGGCGTTTATTTTGCAGCAACTGGATTTGGAAATAAACTAGCAGGTAATATCGGGGAGTCTTCGCAACTAGAGCCTTATAAAGGTAAAATGATAGTTAACAAAGAAGAAATATTTAATTTCACCTCAAAAGATTCAATAGAATTTAAAGATAGAACTACAAAAGAAATTACAAAAACATTTAAATATCCAATCGAAAAAGATAGAAATTTCAGTATAAAATCAGATGTTTATTTAGAAAATGACAATGTTGTTTTTAACGATTATGATAAAAAAACAAACATTAACCATTTATTTGATTATAATAAAAAAGAAGAGCTAAAAACCTATTTAACAGAACATAAAGTAACCAAAAAAACACCTTATCATGCTGCATTATTATTTGAAAAAAATAAAGAGGAGGCAAAAATAATTGAAAATGAAGGTGATGGTAAAAATTATGAAGTTTCTTTTGTAATTGAAGAAGAACAAAGCAAACAAGAATATAACACCTTTAGAATGTTAGTAATATTTACCGTTGTATTCGGTATATTATTACTCTTATTTTTAAAGAAACTAAAAAAACTTACCCACGGAGCAGAAGACAATGAAGTTGAAATGCATGATGATGAAACTGAAGGATTTGAATTGGCAGACAATTAATAACATTTATAAAGTCTTGCCTATAAAAGGGTAAGACTTTTTTTATAAGCACTCAAAATATTTTATGGATAACAGTATCAAAACGAATGAATTTAGTTTATTAGGGCACAAACCTGCTTTATTTGTCTTATTTTTTACAGAAATGTGGGAACGCTTTTCCTATTACGGGATGCGTGCAATTTTCGTATTATTTCTTACCTCATCTTTTGCAGATGGTGGCTGGGAGTGGACTAGAGATAGAGCTATTGGTTTATTAGGTATTTATACCAGTTCAGTATATTTAACCCCAATCATTGGAGGGTGGATTGCAGACAAGTTATTAGGCTATCAAAAAACAGTTGCAATAGGTGCATTAATGATGACTTTTGGGCATGTTGCAATGGCTTTAGAAACTGAAATAACCTTATATGCAGGTATCGGGTTTTTAATTATGGGCAATGGTCTGTTTAAACCAAATATTACATCTATTATTAGTGGTTTGTATGATAAATTTCCTGACAGAAAAGATGGTGCTTTTACTATTTTTTATATGGGTGTGAATTCTGGAGGGTTTTTAGGAGTCTTATTGTGTGGGTTTTTAGCAAGTAATTTAAGTTATTCTACAGGTTTTGGTTTGGCAGGAGTTTTTATGTTTTTAGGAATGTTACAATTCTGGTTTGGTAGAGAAATTTTTGGAGGTATAGGTAAAGAGCCTTCTAAAAAGATTGATTTATCGGATGCCATTGAGAATCCTGATATAGAAGAAGAAAAAGTCTCTTTAAACGTACAAAGAGATCGTTATATCGTTGTAGGGATATTGGCTGTCTTAACCGTTTTCTTTTGGGCTGCTTTTGAACAAGCAAGTGGTTCTATGACTATTTTTGCTAAAGATTATACGCAACGTGCTTTGGTAGGTAACTCAGCTACTATATTTAAAGTAGTTGACACATTAATAACCGTTGTACCTTTGATGGTAATTACTTGGGTCTTATTCAAATTATTTAGTCAAACCTTCAAAAGAATATCGCTTTCTAATAGCATATTAGCGTTTAGTTTTTTAGGAGTTTGGGCAATAGCACTTTGGAAATTAAGTGTTATCCTACCAAAGGATAATGCAGAAATAGAGGCTTCTTGGTTTTTAATATTAAACTCTTTATTTATTATTGGTTTGGCTCCACTATTTTCAAAATGGTGGGAAAGTAAGTACAATCCTTCAGCAGCTGTAAAGTTTGGTGTTGGGATGATATTATTAGGAATAGGTTTTGGTGCTTTAGCTTATGGCTCAAGTTCTATTCCACAAGGAGCAAAAACAGCGTCCGTAAGTTTAATTTGGTTAGTTTTAGCTTATCTTCTGCATACAATGGGAGAATTATGTTTGTCTCCAGTAGGCTTGTCTTATGTTTCAAAATTAGTACCACCAAAAAAAATAGGTATGATGTTTGGCATGTGGTATTTAGCTATTGCAGCGGGAAATCTTTTAGCTGCACAAGTAGGGAGTTATATAGATGTTATTGTTGAAAAATATTCAATGTCTTATTTCTTTTTAATATTTACTATTATTCCTGCTATAGTAGGTGTGATTTTATTGTTATTAAATCCATTACTTAAAAAACTAATGCACGGTATTCGATAGTATACTCAATGCATTGAGTGCACTAAAAAAGAATCTCTAGCGTTCAATGTAATTAAGGCATAGTCTTTGCGTCTTAGTAAGAAAATAAATATTTTACACATGAAAAAAATAATTGTACTACTTTTTATACTGGTTTATACCTTTACAGGATTTGCTCAAAAAGGTGAAATTAATTGGATGACTATTGAAGAAGCTACTGCTGCTCAAGAAACAGCACCTCGTAAAATCATGATGGATATGTACACCACTTGGTGTGGCCCATGTAAAATGTTAGATAGAAACACGTTTCATAATGAGGATGTTGCCGATTATGTAAATAAAAATTTTTATGCTGTAAAGTTCAATGCTGAGGGAGGGAAAGCCATTATTTTTAAGGATAAAACCTATGAAAACCCAAGGTTTGACGCTTCTAAAAAAGGAAGAAACAGCCAACATCAATTTGCTCAACATTTAAGAGTACAGGCCTATCCAACTATTATTTTTTTAGATGAAAAAGCAGATTTAATTGCTCCAATACCAGGATATCATGCTCCAAAACAATTGGAATTGTTTTTAAAATTTTTTGCGTCAGACAAACACAAAGAAGTGACCACTAAAGAACAATGGGAAGCCTATCAAAAAAACTTTAAATCTGAGTTTAAAGGGTAAATTATTTACTCTGTTAATTGTTTGGTAAAACACCAACAATGGCAGAAACTTTACTTACTTTGCAGCAATTAAATTACTGCTGTGAATTACTTATCTGTTGAAAATATATCAAAATCTTATGGTGAAAGAGTCTTGTTTGAAAACATCTCTTTCGGCATCAATAAAGATCAAAAAATCGCCTTTGTTGCCAAAAACGGAACAGGTAAAACGTCCATTTTAAATATTATAGTTGGTAGAGATAGTTCTGATACAGGGCAAGTGGTGTCTAGAAAAGATTTACACATTGCTTATTTATCGCAAACCGATAATTTAGATGCTGAACAAACTATTGAAGAGGCTATTTTTAGTTCAGACAATAAGGTATTGAAAGTGGTTCAGCAATATGAAGCTGCCTTAAAAAATCCAGATGATGCTGAGACTTATCAAAAAGCATTTGATTTGATGGATCAGCACCAGGCGTGGGATTTTGAAACACAATACAAACAAATACTTTACAAATTAAAACTAGAAGATTTAAATCTAAAAGTAGCTAATCTTTCTGGTGGACAACGAAAGCGATTGTCTTTGGCCATTATTTTAATTAATAAGCCAGATTTATTGATTTTAGATGAGCCTACCAATCACTTAGACCTAGAAATGATAGAATGGTTAGAAAACTATTTTCAAAAGGAGAAAATCACTTTGTTTATGGTAACTCACGACCGTTATTTTCTAGAACGTGTCTGTAATGAAATTGTAGAATTAGATCAAGGGAAACTCCATACTTACAAAGGAAACTATTCTTACTATTTAGAAAAGAAGGAGGAACGCATTGCTATTGAACAAACCACGGTTAATAAGGCTAAAAATCTTTTTAAAAAGGAATTAGATTGGATGCGACGTCAGCCTAAGGCTCGTACCACAAAATCGAAATCTAGAATAGATGATTTTTACCAAATTAAAGAAAAAGCAAGTCAACGCCGTGACAACCATGAAGTGCAATTAGAGATTAATATGGAGCGTTTGGGAAGTAAGATTTTAGAATTGCATAAAATTTCCAAATCTTTTGATGATAAACTCATTTTAGATCAATTTGATTATGTTTTTAAACGAGGAGAACGTATCGGGATTATTGGTAAAAACGGTACGGGTAAATCTACTTTTTTAAACTTGATTACTGATAGAATTAAGGTCGATTCAGGTAAAGTTATCCCCGGTGAAACTGTTAAATTTGGCTATTATACCCAAAAGGGAATCCATGTTAAAGAAGGACAAAAGGTCATTGAGGTAATCAAAGAATTTGGCGAGTATATTCCTTTGGGTAAAGGCCGAAAACTATCGGCAGGACATTTATTAGAACGTTTTTTATTCGACAGAAAAAAACAATATGATTTTGTGGAGAAACTTTCAGGAGGTGAGCTAAAACGGCTGTATTTATGTACGGTATTGATTCAAAACCCGAATTTTTTAATTTTAGATGAACCTACCAACGATTTAGATATATTGACACTCAATGTACTAGAGAGTTTTTTATTAGACTTTCCAGGTAATTTATTAGTAGTTTCTCACGACAGGTATTTTATGGATAAAATTGTAGATCATCTATTTGTATTTGAAGACAAAGGTCAAGTCAATATTTTTCCTGGTAATTATTCTGATTACAGAGCCTATGAAGACTCTCAACCCAAAGAAAGTGTTAAAAAAGAGAAAGTTGCAGAAGTAATTTCATCACCTAAGAAAGAACAGCTTTCTTATAATGAAAAACAAGAGTTTAAAACCCTAGAAAATGCAATTTCTAATCTAGAA
>Ga0256834_1001633_pt1 | contig 14969 bp, 13 predicted proteins | sample 4281140metaG_FD_190536 | JGI IMG/M metagenome (GOLD analysis project Ga0256834, IMG submission 190536) | Hydrothermal vent microbial communities from East Pacific Rise, Pacific Ocean - 4281-140 | ecosystem: Environmental > Aquatic > Marine > Hydrothermal vents | place: Pacific Ocean: East...
GTACGAGAGAGCTGACGTCATTGTTGCTTACGCACTGTTAGCATCCTATCTCAGATTCCCGTTCCTGTACTTAGAAGCTGGAAGTGGAGCACGTAATGCTGTACCTCCTGACATAGTTGCGAGATGTCGCGCAGTTTACAATGGAATGCTCATTGTTGGAGGCGGCATTAGAAGCGAAGAAACAGCTTACAAAATAGCAAGAGCAGGAGCAGACCTAATAGTGACAGGCACGGTAGTAGAGCAGGAACCTGACAAACTCAGAAAAATAATAGAAGCTGCACAGAAGGGAGGACTTGAGAGACGTAGAGCAAGATGAGTAAGAACATACTTGACATATGTAGAAGATGCGGTGCAAAATGCTGTAAAGGACCAAGCCCAACAATAACAATATTCGACATAATTAGAATACTCAAGTTTCTCAACGATAGGCCAGATAGTATAGAGAAATATTTTGAGATATATACACATGAGTATTATGTAAAGCATGTGCTTCCCTCTCGGTTTGGCATTAGGTTAAGTAATAATGTAGAAGAGCTCCTTAATAGGAGACTTGGAGATCTTTACAAGAACTTGCTCATAGTTAAACTGAGAAAGCGATCTGATAACTCGTGTATATTCCTCACAGACGATTACAGATGTTCAATATATGATGTGAGACCAATGGCTTGCAGAGCTTATCCTATGAAAATACAAGGTGTTGATAATGACTGTCTACTTGTGCAGGAGGGCATAGAACTGTCTGAAGAGAAGGTATTTTTAGAACAGTATATTAGAGAGCTTGTGCTACATTACGAGATTTTTGTAAAGTCTTACGTCTGTTCCATAAGAGATCTCGTTAGAGTTGTTGAGCTTTTCTGGAATGCTGTATCTTAGTTTTCTAAAATAGCCATTTACTATAAATACCAGCTGAACGATATGGCCTAAGAGTGCATGTCTGAGAGTGCCAGTGTTGATTTTAGCATAGTTATAGAGCGAGTAAAGAAGTTAGTTAGCAAGCTTGCTAATGTTCCAGAGACTTGTGTAAAAGTTTCAAGAGTTGAGTTTTCTTCAGATGCTACTATTATGCAAGTTATGGCTGACAGTCGATGTTTTAGAGTTAATATAAGCCCTGACGGTAGTATAAGATACGTAGAGGAAATTGTTGATATTGATAATACAAGATTCTGTATTGATAAAAAGTCTGCGATTGTGATTGTGTCGAGAAGGTTTCCACTATACTCTGTTGAAGATGTTATCGAGAAGAGTGATGGGTTTATTGTTAAGTTAGTATCACGAGATGGTACCAGAAGGATAACGGTCTTCGTGTCTTGTGATGGTTCTGTAAGAAAGATCTCTGATAAGGCTAGTGTAGACAAGATTGTGCGTTATATAGCATCATTTAAGAGTCTTATAGATAAAAGGCTATTGACGCGTATCCAACAACTTCGTCACTAAAGGCTAGTTCGCCATACATCTCAGGGTTTACTTTTACAACATCACCTGATGTTGCATGCTTTAGTAGCTTCACTTTTTTCACACCTATTTCTTTTGCGGCAACTATTGCTGCTCCGACAGCACCATATCCGCAGACTGATACCGAGTATTGAGCTATAACGGAGTAGAATCCCTTCAAGTCTAGTTGCAGTACTTTTTCTATAGCTTTCATGTCCTTCTTCACAGCAACTTCGTGAGGTTCGTAATGTGTCCAGTCTGTTGATGCTACAAATACTATTTCTCCAGGATTATACTCTTTCATAACTTCTCCAATAGCTCTTCCTACACACTCAGCTACATCAATTTCCTGATAAAAGAGGCATATTGGGACTATTTTGAATGTATTTCCTAGGAAGTACTGTAGGAAAGGTATCTGTACTTCGAGTGAGTGTTCTCGCACAAAAGCATACCAGTCTAGTTCAAGCATTTTGCACCTCTTCATTAGTTTTCTAGCAACTTCTGTATCAATCTCTACTTCTCCAAGTGGCGTCTTCCAGACACCCTCATCGCATATTGCTACTGGTGCACCAATGCCGTAGTGGTTAGGTCCAGCAATTATCACTGTTCGCGGCTTCTCGTACTTACATATTTCTATGAAGGAGAAGGCTGCGACAGGACCTGAGAATATGTAACCTGCGTGAGGCGATATTACGATAGGTACAGCAGTCACGTCAGGTTCACGCTCAAGCTTTACCTCTCCTGGACCTACTGGATGTCTTATGCACCACTCTATCTGCTGTCTTAGTTTCTCAGGATCGGCTTCATAGAATATTCCTGCTACAGCTGGCTCGCGTACTCGCGGCATGTCGGTCTTGTTGATGTTTACTAAAATATTAAACCTCACTAGTCCACTGCGAAAGTTTCGGTCTCTACAGCAGAATAGAACTACACGATAGATCAATAAGTTGTTTAATCGAGTGTCTACGCGCGATGCCTGACCTTTTCTTTGATTTATTTACGAAGGAGTTTCTTAAGGTGAAGGACAAGATAGGCACAGTAGCTCGCAGAGATGAGGGCACGTACCTGACGAAGCTTCTAGAATCCGTGAAACCTGACGATGTCTGGAGAGAGCTCAGACTCTACAGCAGACGCGACGATTACATAGTAGCAGCAGTGGACGGTGGTATACGCACAATACCTCTCAGTGATGGCACAGAGATCCTGATAGCACGTGCACTCGCAGTAAACAACTATGGTGCACAGCCAATTAGGACACTCATAACCGAGTACCTACCGGTACCCAGTGGCGCAGCCTACTGGACATACCTTGGACTTGTCGAGCTCGAGACATGCAAGAAATGTGTCATTGAACAACTTAGCAAGTTCGAGCGCAGAGACAAGTACCTACTAATTGATGGCAGCCTATATGCTAGATTAATAGCAACAATACATAACCTAATCCTGACAAGAGGATTCCTCGATCTGTACTACATTCCTGAAATAATGCTCTCGCTCATTAGACTAGCAGAATTACTTGAGCTCTGCAAGGAGCATGAAGTTAAGCCAATATTTGTGTCGAAGAACTCGAGCCTAAAAATACTGAAAGATCATATAATATTCACGCTTCTGAAAGATGCAGTAAAGGATAGCATAACGCTAAGCGTAGATCCTGAAATATTCGAGATATTCACTAAGGGAGCAGAGTGGTACAGCATTGTATGGCTCAGGAAGTACAGAAAGAAGCTAGTTGAGCTTGCAGGAAAGTACTCTGGCTCAAATAAGGAGCTTGTCAAGTACGGCATCAGGACAGTGATCGCACAATCAATAACGGACACGTGCATCCTGGAGCATATAGCACAGATGAATAGCATAACCTGTGCAATATCACGAAAGTTACTACTAGGTGCCGTTGACGCATACTTGAACGATAGGAAATTGACAAATCCTGACGCTCTATACAAGGTGATTCAGGATAGAGTTGAAGACTGCATAATGCTGAGAATGAGTCCAGAAGAAGAGGCAGAACATTATAGAGACTTAGCGAGACGTGTACGAGATCTATTAGGAAAACTTCCTAGAATACTTCTAACATATATAAAACTCCGTAAAGATGATACACCAATACTTGTCGAAATTCCAGTACAGAAGTGGAGATTCTTCGACGAGACAATTCCTCCTAAGATATTCTACGATAGTTTTAATATGTGGGATATAATTGAGTTGCTATACTCCGAGTATAAGGACCCATACCATTACAATAGGATGCTGTGGCTTGCACACAATTATGTGCATTTCAGCGAGAACGAGTTACAGGAATATACTATGAGTATAATGAAAATGCTAGATAAGATCCGTGGTAGAAGACTTAGAACGCTCTTAGTGAGTGCTTATGAGTGACGTTGTTGGTTATGTAGTATCAGCCGAGGGAAGTGGAATATTTTCAATAGCATTGAAGAGACTTGATGTAAGTAGGTACGATTATGTGTACTTTTATGTTAATGAGAAAGTTGATGGTAAGGTACAGCAGGTTAAGGTACTTGGGCAGATCATAGATATAAAGAGAGAACCTTACAGATTCACACCTGAGTCGTACATAGCTGATGTACTTGAATCAACGCCACAGGATAGTTTAGTTGAAGTTATTGTTGGTAAGGTGCTTGTACTTGGATATAAGAAAAATGGAACGATAGTACGCCCGAAGAGTGTTCCTCCAGTTGGAACTAAGGTCTATTTAGCAAATGATGATGATATAAAAGAGCTCATAAGAGTACCTGATGAGAGAGGGCTACACTTAGGATATCTTGTTACTAGACCCACAATAGATGTTAATATAGATGTTTATGGTCTTAGAAGACATTTAGCAATAATTGCAGCTACTGGAAGTGGAAAAACTTGGACTAGCATACTACTAATAGAGGAGCTACTTAGAAAAGGTGCGACAATAGTAGTTATTGATCCACACGGTGAGTATGTTCCCATAAAGAATAGTATAATAAGACTAGGACCGGAGTACGCGGATTCTGTAACTGTTTTGAAAATATCTGATTACCAGTTTGGAGAAAAGAAGTATCGTGTAGACATTGCAGACCTAGACTCAGAAACTCTCGCTACTTTAGCGAGAATTCCGCCTAATGCAGCTAAGGTTAGGTATGTTATATCTCAGGCTCACAAGTTATTACTATTGCTAAGAGAAGGTACTGGCGAGAGGAGAATATGTACCATAAGGAATTTACTTAGAGTACTTAAGTTAATAGCTTCAGGACATGCCACAAGTCTAACGAGAATTTGTCAGGTGCTTAGACCGAGTGTTAATCCAAGTCAGATAACTGATCCTAAAATTAGGAAGAAGCTTGATAATATTGTAAATGAGCTTAAACAGATGTGTGAAGAGAAGCGTAATAGAACTGTAGCAATGTCTGCAATAATAAGATTAAGAAAACTCGCGAGATTGGGAGTATACACCTACTTCTCAACTTCATTATCAACAATATTAAAGCCAGGCCATGTGACAATAATAAACCTGGCTGGAGTCAGCGATGAGGTTCAGGATCACGTTGCTCATCATGTGCTTACGAGGATATTGAACGCTAGAATTCGCTACGTCAGGAAGCTACGTGGACCTAAGTATCCTTATCCTGTCGTGGTCATTGTTGAGGAGGCTCACAGATTTGCTCCTCCGAGGAATAGAGAGAGAAAGTGGAGTGCAGAGACTCTCGCGAGGATTGCCTGTGAGGGAAGAAAGTTTGGTGTGTATCTTGTAATAATAACGCAGAGACCGTCGAAGATAGATCCTGACATTTTGAGCCAGTGTAATAGTCAGATTGTCTTGAGACTAATCAACGTGAAAGACATTGAGGCTGTTGTACACTCTAGTGAGGTCATTGATTCAGAGCTCTCGAGACTTATACCTCAGCTAAATGTTGGTGAGGCGATAGTAACTGGCCCTATAGTACCTATGCCATTGATAATTAAGCTCAGGGACAGAGTACTTGAGTACGGTGGCGGCGATATAGATGTCGTCGAGGAGTGGAGAAGGAGTCTTGAATCTAGGAAGGGAAGTACTAACGAGCTAATGAAAGTCATTAACGAAATTCTCGACGTTGAAGTACCGAGACTTGAAGTTGAGCGTGCACTACTCAATGTTAAGTCTGTTGAGAGCTACACGCTTGAAGATGGCACACTTTCAGGATTCGTAGATGGCGTATATGCTGAGATAAGGCTGAGCGAGAAGACGTGGACATGTAGCAAGTGTAGTAATCTCATGCTCACGCCATGTGAGCATGTTATTACATTACTTGCACGTGCATACGTTGATGGTAGGTTAAGAAGGTACATCTCTAGTAGAGGTGAGTAATCGATGCTGATTGCTCATTTAGCAGACATTCATATTGGCCATAGGCAGTACGGGCTTGAGCAGCGTGCAGAAGATTATGCTCTAGCATTCAGGAAGGCTATTGATAAGCTCCTTAAGCTTGCCGAGGAGGAAGAGCTTGAGCATGTTGTTATTTCAGGAGACTTGTTTGATACTACTAGACCAACACCTGCAGCTTACATAACGGTAATTGACTGTCTCAGAAAACTTGCTGAGGTCGGCGTCAGAGTTTATGTAATTAGAGGTAATCATGAGGCACCTGTAGTTAACCCAGTCGAAAATCCGCTAAAGGTACTTGCTTCAATGGGTCTCGTCACATATCTAGAACGTGACTATGCGGACATTGGCAAGGTCAGGATAATAGGTCATGGCTGTGTATATACTGAGCACCAGCAGAAGCTCTACTCAGCTCTCACGACGTTAACTGACCCGAATAGGGTTAACGTTGTCCTACTGCACCAGTATGTTGAGGGGACTCCCTTCTTGTACTACATGCCTAACGTAGATTACTATGCAATAAATAGCAAGGTCGTAAAGACACTGATAGCCGATAGAGATGGTATATTCCTATGCGGACATATTCACGAACATAATCTAAGACATCCCGAGCTTCCGGTCATTTACTCTGGCTCTCTAGAGATCTGGGACTCTAGAGAATTTGAAACGTACAAGTACAGCAATGGTAAACTTGTTAAAGTTCAAGATCAGGCACCAAAGGGATTTCTGCTAGTAGAGATCTCAGAGTCTTCAGGAAAGTTTAGGGTCAAGCCTATCAAGATAGAGCCAACGCGACGTATGATAAAGATAGAGATGGAGTACGACGAGCTTGACCCCGTTACGTTTAGAAGAGACATGCTTTACCTGATAGAGAACTTTGACATACCTGACGCGTACCTGCAAATTGAGGTTAGGGGAAGACTACGCGAGGGCTACTCTACAAGAGACTTGCAGTCTTCACAGTTTAGGAGAATGTTTCACAAGGTTTTGCGTGCTGACATAAAGTTAGACGTGGAGAAGCCTGAGAAGACAGTGACTAGGAAGAATCTCGCAGTAACACAGACCTACAGAGGAATAGAGGACATTATCAGGAAAGCAGTCAAGCAGGTGCTTGCGGGCGATGCCGAGGCTGATAAGGTGAGCGAACTCATTATTCGTCTCATAGAGAAGGCTGAAGAAGGTGATAAGAGTGGTATATTGAACTTGTTAGAAAAGTACATTGGAGTTAATATTAAGCCTGAGAAAGATATAACATCACTGCTCTTCGGGTAAGCCTAATGGCCGCCATCTTGGAACTGCATCTAGAGAACGTCAAGTCCATAGTATCAGGACGTGCTAAGTTCACGGAGGGTGTAAATTTCATATATGGCCCAAATGGCGCAGGTAAATCGTCGATTCTTGACGCCCTCGCATTTGCTCTATTTGGCACAGACTGGCTGAAGAGAGTAAGACTGAGACTAAGCGATCTTGTACGTGTACATACTAGAACTGCGATTTTTCGAGTAAAGGTACGTGGAGTAGATGGTAAGGTGTACATAATTCAGAGAGCAATAACACCTGAAAAGACAATCGAAGGAAGCACATACGTAGCTACCGAAGACGGCAAACGTCTAGCAACAAGAGATAAGGAAGTAACACAGTACGTAGAGAAGATACTAGGAATACCTCTCAGCGTTTTCTGTGAACTTCTCTACATAAGACAGGGCGAGCTGCGAGACATTCTCGAAACATCAAGACGAACAGAGACAAAACTCGATAGAGTCCTTAAAATAGAGACACTTGACAAATTAAGGAATGATTACCTGAGAGAAGCAAGAAAACAGCTTGAAGCTCATATAAGAAGGCTCGAAGGAAAACTCACATATCTAAACCAAGAGTTATCAAAAAGAAAGAGAGAGCTTGAAGAACTCCTAAAAGAGAAGGAGAATTCAGGTAGAAGACTTGAGGAACTCTCTCTGAAATTGTCAGAAGTAGAGAAGAGAAAAAGGGAAATAGAGAAACAGCTTGAGAATTACAAGTCGATCGAGTCTAGAATTAGAGAGATAGAGGCATTAATAAATGTGAAATTGAGAGAAGCTAACGAAATCAGTAAGAGGATATCCGAGTTAGAGAGCATCTTATCTAAGAGAGAAGAATACGAGAGAAAAATTAAGGAAATAGAAAGAATAGAGAAAGAGGTTCAGAAATTACAGAGAGAAAAGGAAAATCTTTTAGAACTTAAGAGTCGTCTAGAGAGTGAACTAGAGTCCATAAAGAGTTCTAGACAGACATTGGACAAGATGTACAAAATTAGAGATTCTCTTGCTAAAGAGCTTGAACGTATAAGGAAAGATATTTCGGAGCTTCAATCACTAAAGGATGAGCTTGAGAGACTTGATAAAGAAATTAAAGATTTAGAAATCAAGAAAGAGAAGTTAGAGAAGTATAGGGAAAAACTAAGTCAATATACTGCAATTGCTCAACGTTTAGAGGAAGAACTAAACCTGTTATCTCAGGCAGAGGGCGTATGTCCCTTATGTATGCGTGAGCTACCTCGTGAAAAAGCGCAGGAGCTGATGGAAAGAAAGCGTAGAGAGCTTGAGCAGACTTATGCTAAAATAGAGAAGTTGAAACAATTGATTAAGAAATATGAGAAACAGACTTCTAAGCTCGAGGAGCTTAAGGAGAGATACTATACTATTAAAGAAAAGTTGAGTAGACTTGAAGAGCTTGAAAATAGAAAATTTGAAGTTGAACAGAGGCTAAGAGACATTGAGAACGAGATTACACGCATTGAAAATATTGTTAAATCAAAGGAGGATATACAAGTCAAGCTGAGTAAAGTACAGGATAAGCTGAATAAGATAGAAAGCATGCTAAGTTCTTACGAAAAAGCATTAGAAGAGAAAGAGAAGATTCTTCAGAAGTTAAGTGAGATAAGACAAGCTGAGGCCGAGCTATCTGAGCTAAGGAGTAAACTATCGGCCATAAATGAAGAACTGAATCTATTACAGAAAGAGTACTCTAGACTTAGTTTAGAGTATTCTAAGGTCAAGGAAATAGAAGAAGAGTATTCCAAAGTTTGTGAAGTAGAGACTACTCTGAGAGATGAGATTAGCCAGTTATCTGGTAGATTGAAAGCTATAGATTCTCAGATTGAGAAGCTTAGACTAGATATTGAGAGTAAGGTTAGCGAGAAGAAAAGTATAGAGGAAGAAATTAGTAAGTATGTTTCTGCATATAGGTTTGTGTCTAAGCTTATGGATGTTATTGAGAAAGTTAAGCCTGTTGTTAGAAAGATTTTCATAGAGCTTCTTAATCAGGAGCTTAACTACATGTTTCTTGAGGTTTGTCATAAGTCCGCGTTTGTTTCTATTAGAGTTACAGAGGATTACGAGATTTATGTTAAGAGAAGAGATGGTGTAGAGTTGAGTGTTGATGCATTATCGATTGGTGAGAAGAACCTTGTAGCTCTCTTGTTTAGGTACGCTTTAGCTAAGGTTGTGCTTGGTCATATACCATTCCTAATTCTTGATGAGCCTACAGAGCATCTTGATGATGAACACAGAAGGAGGATAGCACAGTGGCTTAAGGATATATCTACTGATGTTGATATGATAATAATAACAAGTCACGTGGATGCATTTGAGACTGTTGCTGATAATATTATCAGGGTTGAGTTCATCAACGAGAAGGGAGAGTCAACCTTCAGAAACACTTAACACATCTCGAGCTTAGAGTCTAGTTTACGTGAAATTTGGTCTAGTAATAGCTGGATACGACCCTACCTCAAGTGCTGGAGTTGTGCTAGATGCACTAACGTTCAGGATGCTTGGAATATATCCTCTAACTGTAGTAACTACACTCACTGTACAGACTCCAAACAAGGTTCAGCGTGTCGTAACTGTTGATCCTCAGTATGTTGACGAGACACTTGACACTTTGACTAGGCATTTCAAGGTAGAGGCTGTGAAGATAGGTGTTCTTGGAAGTGCTGAGATTGCTAATGTAGTTGCTAACTATATTGAGAACATTGAAGCTCCCATAGTTCTGGACCCTGTCATACGTGCAGGAGATGGAACACTACTCACAGATCCAGCCACGCTTAAGGTAATTGAAGATAGAATTCTACCACGCTGCACAGTCGTTACACCAAACATACATGAGGCCGAGATACTGGCAGAGCTCGAGATTAGGACTGTGGACGATATGAAACATGCTGCTGAGACAATAGCGAAGAAGTATGGTATTGAACACGTGCTGATAAAGGGTGGTCATCTTCCACAGGGGGAGTTCATTATGGATGTACTATACGATAGAGGTAATGTGTACGTATTCTCTTCACGTAGAATTAACACGAAGGATGTACATGGAACAGGATGTGTACTATCGTCAGCTCTTGCCGCATTCCTAGCACAGGGATACGATGTTCCATCAGCCGTGCGAGAGGCAAGGAAGATCGTCGAGCACAACATTGCCTTCAGCATAGACGTTGGCTATGAGAGAAACCTGTCCAACGTCTTCTCGTACATCGATCTCGAGCTAGAACGATGTAGAGTCATTAGAAAACTCAAGGAAGCACTCGAGATACTCGAGGCAAGTAGTCAGTACGTTGTTGATCTAATTCCTGAAGTAAGGTCAAACATAGCCTATGCTCTGCCAGCAACATACGTGCGTGGTCTAGAGGATGTTGCTGGCGTACCTGGTAGAATAACAGCAATTGATAAGAAAATAGTCTACTTCTCGGAGCCCAAGTTTGGTGCTTCTAAGCACCTGGGTAGGGCAATCCTGACGATGATGAAGTACTTCCCAAGCATTAGAGCATGCATGAACATAAAGTATGAACCAGAGCTCGTGGAGATAGCTAAGAAGCTCGGATTCCGAGTCGCCTTCTTTGACAGGAGAGAAGAACCTGAAGAGATTAAGCATGTCGAAGGACGAACAATGCAGTGGGGAATTGAACGAGCAGTACGTGAACTTAAGGAACCTCCAGACATTGTGTATGACCTAGGAGACTGGGGTAAGGAGCCCCAAATACGAGTATTCGGAAAAGATCCAGTGGAAGTAGTGTACAAGGTAATTAGGCTAGGAATCGAATATCTAAAACTAAAAGAAAGACAAATCTGAACTTGTACTAGTACCTTACTAAATTCTTGATATTGTCTCCAGTACTACGGGTACAACATCTTCATAAAACTTATTTATGATATCTGAAGTCGGTATCTCACTCTCTTCAGGATTAACGAGACTATTTGATACTAACAGCACAGCAGCCGTTCTCACATTTCTTAACACACCTATCGTAAAGAGAGTTGCACACTCCATTTCAATTGATATAAAACCCAGCTTTGAGAGTCTTCTAGCTAGGTCAGGATTCTCTACATAAAACATGTCGTTACTTATAACATTTCCAAGCACTATTTTCCTACCTGTTGAAAGTTTTTCTTTAAGACTATTGTAAATCTTCAGAGTAAGTTCTAGATCAGGAACGGACGGCACATACACCTTCTCTGTGAGCTCAAGCACAGGGCTTGTGTCAAAGTAACCTGCAGCTCGAGCAACAACAATGTCTCCTCTCCTGAGATCAGGAATAAGTGCGCCCGTTGTTCCCATTCTGACCATTATCTTGACGCCTAGCATCACGAGCTCCTCGAATACTATCGCTGCTGATGGAGCACCAACTCCATGACATGCAACAGATATTCTAGCGTCTCCGTACTTTCCTGTAAAGAGTAGGAAGCCTCTGTGCGTGTTTACAGTTTCGGCTTTCTCAAGGAATTTCTCTGCTATGAATCTTGCTCTGTCGGGATCTCCTACTACAATTGCTCTATCAGCAACTTTTTCAGGTTCTGCCTTTATGTGTATGGGCTTTCTGTACATTGACTTGGGCTTCTGCTCTAGGACTCTTTTGGCACTATCCTATGAACTAGCCTACACTTAGACGCTACCAATAACACAGACAACGTCTTAGGTACAACAACCTTGTCAACCTTTACAATTTCGTACACCTTATCTCTAAACACGTCTTCGGTCACATCATCTGCAAATACTAGTTCTCTAAGATCCTTGAACACGACCTTCTTTGGTGCTAGCTCAAGATCCTTCTTGCTAACGACTATAGAATCAACTCCTGATATTACAATAACATCTCCAGACCTTGAGAGAGCCTCAATCTGAGACTCAATTGCTTTATGTATAGCCTCGAGAGTCATTATGTATCTCCTAAGCGCCTCATTCACAAGCTCGCCTATCGTTATTCCAAGCTCTCTAGCAAGCTTGAGCGCTCTCTCGTATACTGGTGTACTTATTCCACGTATGGTTATTATCTTGCGCTCCTCTGTCATACCTGTATTACAGTGATTCACAGATAGTTAATAGAATTACTCCGTCAACAGCCATCCTCAATACCATAACCTTATTGACCTACCTTAAAGAAAGCTAATCGAGCACTCATGCTAGTTCTATTATCCAGATCACAGATATATGGAGAAATAAGAGCACCATCATCGAAGAGTGTTGCACAGAGACTCTTCCTAGCGTCCGCATTAGCTGCTCCTGGAACAGTAAAGGTAGGAAACGTCCTGCTAAGTGATGACGTCCGTGCAAGTCTAAGATTTGCAGAAGCTCTCGGCATATCTGTAGAACTGAACGAGAATAAGAGAACAGTAACTCTGGAGATTCCTGATGAGAAGAGTGTCAAGACGAATGTCGTGGATTTAGGTGACAGTGGGACAGCATACAGGATTGCACTAGGCATAGCTGCAACACTTAACACAGAGATAACCTTAGAGTGTGGAAGAACTCTCAGAAGAAGACCAATTGGAGAACTTGTAAATGCTCTACACAAGCTAGGAGCCAAGGTCAGATACCTAGAGAAAGAAGGTTATCCCCCAGTCACAATTAGAGGTCCAATAAGAGGTGGAAAGATAGAGATTTCAGGAAGCATAAGCAGCCAGTTCGTATCCGCACTCATATATGCAGGAATTGGAAGTAGAGACGGTCTTGAAATACATGTTAAGCCGCCTATCGTATCAAAACCGTACATAGACCTCACTGTAAGAATATTGAAAAAATTCAAGGCTGATGTAGACTTAGAAGATCTCGAAGATGAAGGATTAATAATATATGCATATCCTTCAGAGATAAAGTTATCAGATATCGATATTCCAGGTGATTATGCTCTAAGTGCATTCATAATGGCTATTGCTGCAGTATCCGGAGATAAGGTTGTTATAAGAGGCTTCGATAGATCACTAAACCCTGTTGATTATGAGATAGTTGAGATATTCAAAGAGATGGATGTTAGAATAAGAGCTTTCGGCGATATAGTATACGTTGAAGAAACACCAGACATATCGCCTATTGAGATATCTCTCAAAGATAATCCTGACCTAGTGATGCCTGTTGCAGCTGTTGCAGCATTTGCCTCTGGAAGCTCAACTATTAAGGACGTGAAGCATCTTATATACAAAGAGAGCAATAGGTTAGAAGAGATTAAGAGATGCCTTACAGAATTTAAAATCAATGTTGAAATAGACGAGAGAGAGGGCATTTTGAAGATATGTGGAACAAGACAGACAAGTCCTGCAAAGATAGAACTTCCTGATGATCATAGGATCGGAATGATGTGCAGTGTTCTAGGTCTAGCAACAGAGGGTCAGACAGTGCTCTCGAGAGCAGAATGTGTCAAGAAATCTTGGCCAACGTACTGGAGTGATCTAAAGGAGCTAGGTGCAAGTGTTGAGATACGTGAAGAGTAGATTTTACATGTCTTAAAAACAGGACGTGTAGAATGCACAGGCGACACTGAGTACCCATTGTTTAAACAGGTATCTAATCTACATATATCTAATGAAGTTAAGAGAACTTCTATCGAGACAGCCATTCTTAATTGCGTGTTCAATACCTACACGTGATGTAGATACAGCAATAGAGAAGGCTGAGCTAGCGTATGAGCTAGGTGCCGACCTCGTGGAGTTCAGGATAGATTACCTGAACGTGATAAATTGCGAGGAATATGTCAATGCCGTTAATACGATAGTGAAAAATTTTCCTAGACCAAAAATAATAACACTGAGAGAAGTGTCTGAAGGAGGGGTCAGAGAGATTGATCATAAAATAAAATTGAAAGTACTGAAAGAGCTGCAGAATATTGAGGGGACTTTCGTAGATATAGAGCTCGAGTTTTACACAAAGTTTGAACAGTATTTAAGAGACTTGAAGTATAGTGGGCTAATAATATCAAAACATTACATATACGATAGACCAAGTGCTAGAGAGCTAGCATACGTGTACGATAGATCTAGATGTGTTCCTAATGTTGATCTCATTAAGGTAGCATCAGTTGTCGCAGGTAAGCAGGATGTGCTGTTACTAATAGATTTTCTACTTACTCATCAGAGAGATGAACCACCTTACGTGACTGTACTACCTATGGGAAATGTTGCACATATTAGACTAGCCATGGCTCTTCTTGGGTCAAAACTAGTGTTCTGCTCACTTCAAGAAGCTACAGCACCGGGGCAGGCACCTTTAGACGTGTGCGTGAAATTGAAAGAAATTTTAAATAGAATTCTCTGAGTTTTTCACACAATGTTCAACTATTTTTAGCTCTTCTCTAACTTCCTTAGAAGTCCCTCGATTATTCGTGCATGCCTCTCTTCGTCTCTTGCAGTATACTCAAACACGGTCTTCCACGGCTCATCGTGATGTCTAGCTTCTTCATGTCTCTCCTCAGCTGCCTTCTTCTCGCATTCTAGCCTCTCCTTCAGGAAGGACTTCAGGTCCTTAATCTTTCCTGATAGTACTAGAGCTCTAGCTCCATGCTCTGCCTCCTCTAAGGCTATCTTTCTGAGTGCTTGCGCTATCTCAGGATAGCCAGTCTCCTCTGCAAGTATTGCTGCTGCGAGATACTCCACTATTTCTATTGCTTCTCCTCTGATCCATTTCTCGAGATATTCTTCCAGCTTCATGTGGTTAAGTATTCGAAATGTACTAATAAGCATTTCCCTATAGGATGGTTAGGATTCCGAACCGGCGCAGGAGTCTCTCAAGGTAATGTTTTAACGTCATGCACATTCCTGTACATCAGTGCCGATAATAGTACTCAAGGAGAAGGAATCTGCGCGAGAGGTTGAGTCAAAACTTGCTGACCTAGGCGTAGAATATCGCAGATTGACAGTATATGGTAGACACATAATCGTTGCAT
>Ga0256834_1001634_pt1 | contig 14968 bp, 13 predicted proteins | sample 4281140metaG_FD_190536 | JGI IMG/M metagenome (GOLD analysis project Ga0256834, IMG submission 190536) | Hydrothermal vent microbial communities from East Pacific Rise, Pacific Ocean - 4281-140 | ecosystem: Environmental > Aquatic > Marine > Hydrothermal vents | place: Pacific Ocean: East...
ATAATCACTAAGTTATAGCCATTTTCGGATCACTTAATTGGGTGAAACCTGTCAGGTCTAATCGGCTACAAATCAGAAGATTACAAATATGGTTGCGGATTTTAGGTATATAATAAACACCTATTTATTAGTCACATCAAAAGAAATTTTCAAGTTTTCCCAAGCCACTGAAATTATACCTGAGTTATCACCTGTAGATGTTACTTTATAGGCAAGTGCTTCTTGAATGGTATCTAATTTTTCAGGAGTAACTTCAAATCGAAGTACATCTTCTGATTCTTGGTAATCATCGGCTAAGTGCATATCCCAAACCTTGTTAAAAATAACAGTCCAAGTGGTTTCACTTGGAATAGTGAAGAATCCATATTTACCAGCAGGTAATTCTGTTTCATTAATCATAACTGCTTCCGGAAAGTTAATAGACGTTGCTTTGTGAGCGCCTGTTGACCACACTTTGTCGTAAGGTACAAGACCACCCCAAATAACCCTACCTCTAACGCTTGGTGAAGCATATTCTATATGAATATGATTGCTACCTACCATAGCCATCGCCTGCTGCTTTGGACTAGCTGGTTTCTTTTTTGTCTTTATTTCCCCTTTTTTTTCGTGCTGATGTTCTTCCATTTTATGTTCAGTGCTTTCTTGATGTTCTTCTGTAGAAGAAGAGCCGGAACAACTGGCCAATAGCATAGAAGCTGAAATTAAAAATGTGTAAACTAATGATTTCATAGAATTGTTGTTTAAACTTATATTTTATTCTTTCAAATATAAGATAAGTTTTATTTAAGAATAGAATGTAGAAAAAGCAGGCATTGATTGGTAAGTGATTTGTTGCTTTTTGTTAAATAAAAAAGCAGCTTTCAACAAAGAAAGCTGCTTTTGTGGGCCCACATGGGCTCGAACCATGGACCCCTTGATTATGAGTCAAGTGCTCTAACCAGCTGAGCTATAGGCCCTATTTATTTTACTTCGATAGGCTCGAATTTCTAATACCCAAAAGGGTAGTAGCCGTCTCCAAAATGTTTCTTTCAACACCTTGAATTTGGGAGTGCAATGATACATCTTTGCCACCTATTCACAAAGAAAGAATGCAGTGAAATTATTACCAAATAATATTGATACAATTATTTTTGATTTGGGAGGTGTTATTCTCAATCTCGACCCTCAAAAAACTATTGAAGCCTTTGCAAATATTACTGGCTTATCTGCTGAGCAACTATTAGAGCACAGCCAAGAGCCTGTTTTTAAACAGTACGAGAAAGGAGAGGTTTCATCGGATGAATTTAGAAATGGTTTGAAAGAAATCTTTCATGTAAATGTTAAGGATTCAGTGTTAGATAATGCTTGGAATGCTATGCTCCTTGATTTGCCATTGGATAGGCTTGAGATGATTGGTCGTTTGAGGCCAAAACTGAAAACGTTTGTACTAAGTAATACAAACGAAATCCATATTGCGGCATTCGATGAGATTGTAACTCAAGCAACTTCTGGTAAAATTATTCAAGATTATTTTGATACCGTGTATTATTCTCATAAAGTAGGTATGCGAAAGCCAAGTAGGGAAATCTTCGAAATGGTGGTGAATAAAAATGGGCTGGAGAAGTCGAATACACTGTTTATTGATGATACGTTGGAGCATATAGAGACTGCTAAAAAAATAGGATTGCACACCTGGCACCTAACAAATCAAGATGAACTTTTTACCGTGTTAACTAATGGATAAAAAGCTAAAAAGAAGGCTTACTCAAGCAGGGTTGTTCATTATTACGTTAATAGCTACCACTTTATCGGGTGCTGAATGGATGCACGGTTGGTTGTTTTTATATGTGCCTCACCCATTGGGTTGGAGTGAATTTATGGATGGGCTTCAGTATTCCATTCCCTTCTTATTAATTCTTACAGTGCACGAGTTTGGCCATTACCTCACAGCGCGATACCACAAAGTAAAAGTGTCGCTACCTTATTACATTCCTGCCTGGTTCGGTTTTTTAGGCACTATGTCTTTCGGTACAATGGGGGCATTTATACGAATTCGGCAACGAATTTCTTCTATTTCGCAAACATTCGATATTGGAGTAGCAGGCCCATTGGCCGGTTTTGTAGTAGCGGTAGGAGTGCTTTTCTATGGCTTTACCCATTTACCTCCTAAAGAATATGTTCTTGAGGTTCATCCTGAATATCAATTATTCGGAGATAATTATGAAGACATTGTATATTCTAAAGATACTTTCTACTTAAGATCTGACTTAGAAAAGATAGCTCCTCTTCATGCAGCTCGCATGGAGCGCGATACGATTTATATGAACCAAGAAGGAGATGTAGGATTTAAAATTGGCTCCTCCATTCTGTTTGATTATATGAAAAATAATTGGGTACCCGAAAGTGACTTGGATAGGCTACCGAATGAACATGAATTAATGCATTATCCTTTATTACTGGCAGGATTTTTAGCTCTAATGTTTACAGCCTTAAATCTTTTACCTATTGGGCAGTTAGATGGAGGCCATATTATTTTTGGCATGTTTGGTGCTAAAATGCACTCTTATATATCTAAAGGTTTTTACATTATAGCCATACTTTACTCGGGCTTGGGAGTGGGGTTTTTGGGTTTTATAAACCCATTTATCATTAATCGACCTATGACTGATCTATTAATCAATTTGCTTCTTTATGTGGGTGTAATATTTTACTTGCTGCAGCGGGTGTTCGAAAAAAAACAAACCCAGTTAATGGTTTCCTTAGGGATTTATGTGGCTCAAATGGGGGTTGTTTTTCTATGGCCAAACATAACAGGTTATAATGGGTGGCTTTTGTTTATATTAATTGTAGGCAGGTATATAAGAGTTCAACACCCAATAGTAGAAATTAATGAGCCGCTTACGCCAATGCAGAACGCCTTAGGTTGGGCTGCCATTATTGTATTTGTTATTAGCTTTAGCTTAAAACCTATAATTATTGGTTAGTAACTGTAAATAAGTAACTACTCTGTTTTGACTTGCTATTTTGTCTTTACTTTTCGTTAAAAAATAGAACCATAGCTATGGCTATGCTTAGATTTTTTGCCTCAATTAAAAACAAAATTTCTGAACCAAACTCAAAGCACTTATTTATTTACAGTTACTTAGCTGGGTTAGCCATAACTCGTTTGCTTACAATTCCTTCTTTTGTTTCTATAATCAGTATTAGCATTTGAGGTGTACTCACATTAAAGTGGAGCTCTGTATTACTAATCATTTTATAGGGAACCTGTTTGCCTAAAACATTCACTAAGCTTAGAGATAAATAACTTCCTTTTATATGTAGCCTGCCGTTACTTGGGTTCGGAAAAGCACTTATATCTATAGATTTTTTTTCTTTGGTTCCTAAAATTGGTGCAGTTGTGGTAAAATAAGGTCGGATCATAAGACTTCCTTGTACAGTAGTATTAGGAGCCCACTTGCCATCAACGTTTACAAAAATTTTATCAGAGCTATCTGTGTTTTTATCTAACCCAACAGCAAGCCAATCCTGGTTAGATGACAAACTGGTGAAACCTATAAAAAAAGTATCGGTAACAAAAATTGGAGTAGACAACTCGTATGTAATAAATTCATTAATCCCTGAGTGAGAAATGGCAATATTTGATTGAAACCTCACAGAGTTTTCATTGCCCTCAAAATCATTTAAAACAAAAAGCTCTAAAGGAACACCCGTTTGGTTTCCTTGCACATTAGGAAAATAGATGTCAATTCGGTTAAGGTATTTTCCAACAAGTACATTAAACTGAACCGCAATTTTTCCTTGGGGCTGATTAATACCTGCTCCATATTCTGCTGTTCCGTCATCATAGGCATAATAATTATTAAGGTTAAAATAACTTCTTAACGTATCGTTTACTCTTAAACTTATTTCTTTCACATTTAAACTATCATAAAACACGGTATCAACTCCATTATTATAGATAGAGTCAACTAAATATTTATCCTTAGTTTTTGCCGTGTACTCTAGCATTAGATAAAGTGAATCTACCGAAGTATCCAATAAAGATGGATTGAGTGGTATGCCTGGCACATTTTTCGATTTTTTTTCGAAAAGGACTAAAGTGCTGTCTTTAATAATTTCTTCTATGAGAATACTATTTAAAGTGTCGTACAGGTTTATAGAGTACTTAATGGGTTGGATAAAATTTTCTAAGTTTCTAATTTTAGTCCTCGAGGGTGCAAAAAGTATGTTTTTATTAGTTGCTGCCACAAAATCATCGTAGGGTATGGCTGTGTATTGGTTGAAAATACTTGTGGGGGGAGAGGTGAATGCACGATCTAAATAGGAATTGTCAGTCGCAAACCGCCTCTTATCCATATACACATAATCAACAAGCCAGTTATCGAGCCACCCATTTTGCCTGCCTGTGGCCTTAAACATAAATTGAAATTCAGGATGAAAGTATTGAGTTCCATTTACCTGTGTAAAAATTTCTGTAAAAATGGTTGGGTCGGTCGAGTAAGTCTCTCCTTGCTTTGGCCACATTTTATCCCATTGTCCATCAACATTTTTAAAATAAAGAATAAGTGAGTCTTGTTCTTCAGGAGATTCGCCCAAGCCATAAAACTGATAAAAAAAACTAAGATATACGGTACTTCTCAAATTGGCAGGCACTTGGGTTAAATCTATATAGTGCGATACCAGACTATCCACTCCACCATCTGTTGGCCCTGGCAAATAGGGTTGACCAAGCGCATCTACCCCATCAAAAGTGGCAACACCAACCGTAGGTGGGTCTATGCCTATTCCTGTTTTTACAATTACCTGTTGTTGGCTTCCTAAAGTCCACCAAGCGGTATCAATAGCACCAATACTTGTAGAAAAATCGTCCCAAAAAGGAAGCACAATGGTGTGGTTTTGTTGTGCTGAAATTTTTGCATTTCCTTTTGTTACCTCCTCTAAAGGCTTTACAATAATTTGTGCTATGGTTGCTTGAGCCAATAGCCAAAAAGAAAAAATAGCAAAATATCTCATAAATTACTGTTCAACGGATGTGGTGTCTGGCAGCTCACTGCGGTCTCCTAGCCAAATATTTACTTCACTGGAAATTCGAATGGTTCTACCCACTTCTGGAGATTGTTGAATAACTACGAAATCGTCAGGTGCTTCTTCTTCATTAAAAACGATACCAACGTTAAGGCTATTGCCTTTTATAATTATTTCTGCTTCTTCAAGTGGCATGCCTAATAAAGAGGGCATTTCAAATTGGGTAATCCCATGTCCATCACCAATAACTAAATCTATTTTAGAGCCCTTAGCTATTAAAGTTCCTTCTTCAATGGGTTCTCCATTAAAATGTTGTTCTAGCACATTTCTAAAAGCATCTGGTTTGGTGGTGGTTCGTCCTTTTTGCAGTTCGTAACTTTTAAGAATAAGCCCTGCATTTTGAATCGTTTTATCAACCAAGTTTGGCATTAATGTGGTTGGAGGGTTCTTGCTATTTAATGATATAAATATTTTACGATTGGCTTTGACCTTTGAACCTTCCTTCGGAAATTGGTGCAACACGGTATAAGGTGGGTATTCTGATGAATAAGAAGAATCGGAAACTTCGTAACGTAAATCTCTATCAACCACAAATTTATCCAGCTCACTTAAAGGCATACCTTCCAGGTTAGGTACGGTTATAGACTCCCCATGGTTGGTAGTAGCGGGTAAAAACACATAGAAAAAAAACAAGATTAAAACAGCTCCAATGCTAACGACAATGCCAGCATGTTTTAAAACAGCCCACCAAGAATTTATATTAAAAAAACTCATTTATTTAATTCTATGATATTTAGTTGGATACATATTAATTTAATATAAGTATAGTTTATTAAAGCTTGCTTTCAAAATTAGTTGAAATTGTATGGTTTTCAGTGTGCCTTTCTAAAGACATATTAATTAGTTGAGTAATTAGAGTGGTGTACTCTATGCCTAGTAAACCAATTAATTTGGGATACATACTAATATTTGTAAACCCTGGAATGGTATTAATCTCATTAACGATTATTTCTCCATTTTCTTTTAGGAACAAATCAATTCGAGCAAGATCGTTGCAAGATGCTGCTTGGTAAGATTTAATAGAAAGCTCTTTTATCCTTTGTTCAATGGGAGCTTCAACTTGTGCAGGAATTACCAAATCAACAGCATTGCCATCAATATATTTTGCTTCAAACGAGTAAAACTCGTAATCGCCTTTTAATATAATTTCACCGGGAGGAGAGGCTTTCGGGTTTTCATTTCCAATGATGGCACATTCTAACTCACGACCTTCGATATACTCTTCTACCAATGCTACATTATCAAAGCTGAAAAGAGTAGTTAGTTTTTCTTCAAATCCCTTTTCTTCAGAAATTTTAAAAACACCTACAGAAGACCCTAAATTGGCAGGTTTAATAATAAATGGGAGCCCAAGAGTATTTACAATATACTTATAACTTATTTTATGTTGTTCAGACTTTGTATAAGTTAAAAAGCGGGCTACTGGTACTCCTGAATTTTCAAGTACTCTTTTAGCGGTTAACTTGTCCATAGAAACAGCCGAACCTAAGGTGCCCGACCCAACATGAGGGATGTTCATGGTTTTGAACAATCCTTGAATGCTTCCATCTTCCCCATCAGTGCCGTGCAATACTGGAAAAATTACATCTAATTGAAACGTTTTATTGGTTGTACTAAATATTGGCTTGTTGGCACTAAGTAAAATTTGCAGAGGTTCTCCAGCCATAATATTTTTAGAAACTTCCTTACAACGAAACCAATCGCCTGATTTATCTATACCCAAAAAAGTTACGTTAAAGGTATCATTATCAATGTATTTGGCAATATTTTGTGCAGATATAACAGACACATCGTGCTCTACAGATCGGCCACCAAAAAGGATTCCAACGTTAGTTTTTGTCATTAGTTCTAGTTTGCTCAAAAATAGCTAGCTTGTTGGGTTAACCCAATAATGATTAAATAAACTTCTTGCATAAAAAAAGCCGGATAAACCGGCCTTATATATTGTGTTAAACTAATTAGTTCATAAAACCAAAACCAATACCAAAGCTAAACATATTTAAAGCTTCTACATCACTCGCCTTAGTAGCATAACGATATTTTGCTTTTAAACTAACGCCTGTGCCTGTTAATCCAAAAGGAATAAAAACGCCAACTTCTGGTTGCACTCCCAAACGCCATGTTTTAGATGGAATGGTTACAAAACCGATATCTGTGCGTTGATCTACATACACAGTTCCAATGCCCATACCTATATATGGTCTTAATGCGCCATTTTCTCCTAAATAATAATGCGAATTAACAAATATTGGAATGGTATTTAAAAAACGATACTCAACACCAGAAATGTTTCCCTTGGCTCCATCTACATCTAATTCTCTCGGAGGTAAATCTCTTTTTATTTCATCGAAAACTTCCCAACTCCACTCACCACCAACCGATATATTATCAGTAAGAAAAGATTCGCCTGTTATTGAAATGCCTCTAAAACTAGTTTTAGCTATATATTCATTAGTACTGCCAATGCCCATTGAAATAGGCCAACTGAATGTCCAATAAGAAGTTTGTGCATTTGTGTTCATTGCAAACCCAGCAATAATTAATGCAGATAATAATGTTTTTTTCATGATTAAAGTATTAAAAATGGTTTGCTATTTATTCTCTAAATAAGGAGATTGATTAAAAGCTTGGTTAATGTTATCCACAACTCTACTAGAGTTAGAAGAAGGAGTTGAAGAAACCAAACCTCTAAAAACACCTAACCAAGAAGGATCGAATTCATCAGGAATTTGCCCTGGCGTTAGTTGTCTTAAGTCGAACATATCTAAAATAATGGTACCAACATCAAATGTTTGGTAACTCACGGTTGGAGGGTATCCACAATAATAGCAACCACCTGGGTAGCCAGGATACCAGCCACCACCCCAACCTGGGTACCAAGGGTAGCCAGGATAAATTACTCCTACGGTTTCTCTTGTTAATTTTATAGAAGGTGCGTAAACACTTTGAACATTTGGAGCTTGGTCATTGGGAGTAACAATAGTAACCTGATCGTTTGAAGGTTTGGGACTTGGTACATCATTTTCGCTAATAATATACACATTGCCAACGCCATAAATTTTTACAAGATTATCTAAAGTAGTGTTCAGAATTTCACTATCCACTTCTCCATCATAATCTAAATCATTATCAGGGTCATTACTAATAATACGAGCAACATCCCATAAAATAGCTGCAGACGCAGGAGCTGTAGGATTAAAGTCTTCTTCAATATAGAAGGTGCTAGCCGTATCTAAATCAGCAATAGGAATACTATCGCCCGGATAACAAGCCTGTAGCATTATTACTAATATAAATAGCAGTGATATTATTTTTAATTGTTTCATAGAATATAGATTATTTTCTGTTTTATTTTTTTGTAACTATTCAGGTAGCAAAAAAATACCACTAAGACCCTAAGGCTCAAAGAAACACTAAAAATCCTTATTTCTTTATGAAACTTACTGTCTTTGTGCCTAAAATGGGCAACTATAATACCTAATATCCGCAAGACCTGACAGGTTTTTGTTGATAATCACTAAGTTATAGCCATTTTCGGATCACTTAATTGGGGGAAACCTGTAATCGACTACAAATCAGAAGATTATAAATAGGGTTGCGGATTTTAGGTAATACCTGAATTGTTGCCCATTTTTTTTAATAAATATAACACTAAACAGTTAGATTAAGAATAGCAGTTAGTGTTCCTATAAGAACACTAACTGCCCTGCAGCACTAATTTTATTATTATTATAGAGCTTATAGAAATAAATTCCACTGGTTAAATTACCTTTTTCAATTATTACCTGATCTGTTGTAATATTTGTTATTGTCCTCACAAGCTGCCCATAAATGTTATGCAGCTTTAATGTATGTTTTTTTTGTGCAGTGTTAATAAATACTAAAACAGCTCGTTTATTTGCTGGGTTAGGGTAAATGCTGAAATTACTGACAGCAGAATTTTTATTGGCTACCGATGTTATTAGTTTATCTTTCCAAAGCTCAAAGTCGTCCCAGTAAACATGGAGCAAGCGTCCTGTATTTGTAATACCATTAATTACATCATCCGAGGTATATAGCTTAAAAGGATTTAACTCACCTAAGCCGTCAGGTGAGGGGTCTGAGGGATGATGGGTATAATTGGTAATATCAAAAACGGTTGTTTCAGGTTGCCCATCAGGGGTAACAGACAGGTAGAACCTTCCTGTTGAATTATCTCCTTCGATGTAATTGATATTAATGGTCATCCATTTAGCAATAGGCACAACAAATGACATATTTGTGGTACCCCAAACATCTGTGAAAACATCACCAATATTAGTCTGCGCATGTACCCCCAACCTCAAAGAGTCCGGAGAGTCTCCAATTTTTTGAAGGTTTACAGTTATCCTAAATCCATGGTCTTGAATCCAAGATGCATTGTTCCAAAATTCCATTAAAGTCAACCATTTAATTTCTCCCTGAATATATTTAAGGGTATCAAAATCAGATGGTAAATACATTCGGATTGAATAAAAGAGGTTGTAGATGTTATTATTACCATAAAGGTTGGCTTGAACCCTACCTTTATATCCACCTACATTGGGCTCTTTAATCCAAAATTTCAGTACATTATTTGATGAATTAACAGGATCGGGAACTATTTCAGCTAAACGCATTGTATTATCTCCTCCCTCATACTGTATGGAAAAAGTTCCAATATTTGGGTGATTCTCAAGGTCATTAAGCCAATCATTAGGAGGGGTTACCGAGTTGTCAATACCTAATATGTCAGATGCAACTCCATTAGTTGTGTCAATTACACTCGGTTCAAAACCTGAATGAAAAATCAATTCAGGGGTTTGCCCCCAAACCTTTATTGCCCCCAATAGAATTAGAATTAATAGCTGTAATTTTATAGAAGTATTTTTAACAATCATTCATTTGTGTTGCAATTGCATACATTGGCTATAACCAGCGGATTTTATGAACAGGCACTAATCTAACAAATTAAACATAGTTTTATGGTGCAACAGCAACTAAATCTAATATGCTGCCTTCTCTAAATACTTTAATATTAAAGGTTGTCCCACTTTTCATGTTGGCAAAGTGTGTTCTAACTTCTTCAAGATTAAGCGAAGGAGAAATTATAAACTTATCAACAGCAAGCACAAAGTCGCCTCCTGTTAAAAACTTGGTACCCTCTATATTAGTTTCGTAAATGCCAGCTCTGAGTCCTGCCAAAGCTGCAGGGGAGGCACTTACCACTTTTTGTATGGCTAAACCAGACTCTTGAGGTAAGTTGAAAATTCTGGCTAGTTCGCCATGTATAACTTCAAACTCTACTCCAAACCAAAATGGTTGTTTGCCTAATAAATGCTTTTTAGCAATATTAGAAGTTGCTGCAAAACCAATACCAGCAAAGCCTCCAGACTCACTTAAAATAAAACTTACTAAACCTATTACCTCTCCTTTAGAATTAAACATAGGGCCACCAGAGTTACCATGATTGATAGCAGCATCAGTTTGGAAAAATTCACTAGAAACTAAATTATGCCTTGTGTCTTTCTCAATATGCTTTCCACTAATAATGCCTGTTGATAAAGAGTGGCTTAGTCCGTAAGGAGCACCTATTACCAGTATTTCGTCTCCAACTTCAACTAAATCAGAATCAGCGACTTTGGCAACCTGCATGTTTTTAGGAATCCAAACAAGCTTAATGAGGGCTACATCGGCATCTTTACTACCGGTAACTACATTGGCTGGCACTTCTTCGCCATTGGCAAATTCAACCAAAATACTTTCGGCATCGGCAATAACATGGTTGGCAGTCATTATGCTACCATCTGCATTAATTACTACACCTGAACCCAAGCCTGAAGTAGTTACCATTTGTTTAGAAAGAGTAGAACGGTCAGTTACAAGCTCTTTGCTTTCTACTTTAATAAGCACTACAGTAGGATCCACTTTTTTAAATAACTTGCTAATACTTTGAGCATTAGCCGTTATTCCACTTAGTAAAAATACGATAAATAGCAGTTTGTTCTTCATTATGTTGATTTTAAAATACGAAAATAAGGAATCGTCTCTAAACTCCCTCACTTAGTTCTAACCAACGGTCTTCTAGCTGACTTAAATTAGACTCTATTGCTTTTAACTCTTTCCCCCATTTGGTTAGGTCTTCAAAATTTTGGTTAGGTGTATTTAAAGAGGCGGTAATTATTTGTTTGTCTTTCTCTAGCTTCTCAATATCTTTTTCTATTTGATCAAACTCTCTTTTTTCTCCGAAGCTTAACTTCTTTTTATCTGTTTTTTCTTTGGTCGTTTTAGGAGCCTCAAACACTTCTTTTTTACTTGGCTTATTTACTATCCTTTCTCGATAATCAGTATAATTACCAGGGTAATCTTTAATTATCCCATTGCCTTCAAACGAAAAAATATGCTCTACAAGTCTATCCATAAAGTACCGGTCGTGTGAAACTATCATAATGCAGCCTTCAAATTTTTCCAGATACTCCTCTAATGTATTTAAGGTTTCTAAATCCAGATCATTGGTCGGTTCATCTAATACTAAAAAGTTAGGGTTGCCCATTAATACCTTTAGTAATTGGAGCCTTCGTTTTTCTCCACCACTTAAGTTCTTAATATAATCGTATTGCTGTTTGGGCGGGAAATGAAACAAGGTAAGTAGTTGAGATGCTGTTACTATATTCCCATCCTTTAGTTCAATTACTTCTGCTATGTCCTTTATACTATCAATTACACGTTGAGCGTTATCGAATTTAATTCCTGATTGGTGGTAATAGCCAAAGCTTACCGTTTCTCCTTTTATAATAGAGCCAGAGTCAGCAGGAATCTTATCCGTAAGTAAATTTAGAAAGGTGGATTTGCCCACTCCATTTTTGCCCACCAAACCAATTCTATCGCCTGGTTTAAAAATATAACTAAACGAATCTACCATAATGTTGCCCTGCCTACCGTCAGGTACGGCATCAAACTGTTTCGAAAGTTTTTCAACCTCCAATATCTTTTTACCAAGCCTTTTGCCCGTTAGGTTTATTTCTAACTTGGTTTTAGCTTTTACTTGATTTGCGGTTTTTCTAATACCTTCAACGGCATCTATTCGGTATTTAGCTTTAGTAGTTCTGGCCTGAGGCTGTCGGTTTAGCCATTCCACTTCTTTCTTAAGCAAATTCTTAGCTTTATCGGCTTGGTCTTGTTCTACCTGCTGCCGCTCAATTCTTTTTTCTAAAAATTGCGTGTAATTGCCCGTATATTTATAAAGGTTGCCATTTTCGAGCTCTATAATTTGATTGGTAACTGCTTGTAAGAAATAACGATCGTGTGTTACTAATAAAAGGCTTATTTTCAATTTGGCTAAATGTTCTTCTAACCATTCAATGGCTTCCAAATCCAAATGGTTGGTAGGCTCATCTAATATAAGTAGGTCAGGCTCTTCTAATAAGAGTCTTGCCAATGCTACTCTCTTTTTTTGTCCACCACTTAGCTCATTTACAGGCTGGGATAAATTATAAATGCCAAGCTTTCCTAGTACTTGTTGCGCTTTCGATTCGAAATCCCAGGCATTGAGCTCGCTCATTTTATCTAAGAGGTTAATATCCATTTCGTCAGAGCTATGTTCTTCCATAAAGTGAAAATATGAACGAACGGTTTTAATCACAGGATCATTGCCTGCCAATACATAATCCATTATTTGGGCATGATTATGCACATCAGGCTCTTGCTTTAAAAACCCAACCTTAATCGATTTGTTAAAATTGAAATTGCCAGTGTCTGCAAACTCTTCATCCATCAAGATTTTGAGCAGTGTAGTTTTTCCAGCTCCATTAGCTCCAACCAGAGCTACTTTAGCTCCTTCGTCTAGTCCAAAAGAAATGTTTTCAAACAATACTTTGTCAGCATAACTTTTAGATAGTTTATCAATTGATAGATGATTCATTCCGCAAAACTAGCCATCTATGTAAATGGATTATATAAAATTAGAATTTATCGTTAAATTTATTTTTATATAACTAAACCCAATAGAAGAGTTAGATAAAAGTATTTTGCTCATCAATAAAAAACTCCTAAAAAAAACAGCACATTTTTTCTTAAGTATTGGAATTACAATAATATAATTCTACTTTTGTGTCCCCGTTTAAAAGGGGGAGAAGATTGTATTTCAAAAACTTTAAGAAGTGGATACATTAAGTTATAAAACTATATCAGCAAATAAAGCTACTGTTGAAAACGGCTGGTTAGTAATCGATGCTGATTCTATGGTATTAGGTAGAATGGCAAGTGAAGTAGCAAAAAGGTTAAGGGGGAAGCACAAACCCAACTTTACACCTCATGTTGTTAATGGCGATAATGTGATCGTTATAAATGCCGATAAGGTAAAGTTAACCGGTAAAAAATGGACAGACAAAGTGTATGTTAGACATACAGGTCATCCGGGCGGTCAAAGATTTCAAACTGCAAATGAGGCAATGGCTAAATCTTCTACTTTATTAGTAGAAAGAGCAGTAAAAGGAATGCTCCCTAAAAATAAATTGGGAAGTGAATTATTTAGAAACCTATATGTGTACGAAGGTGCTGAGCATCCTCACGAAGCACAACAACCAAAAGAAATTAAGCTATAATCCATGGAAGTAATTAATACCATTGGTAGAAGAAAAACATCTGTAGCTCGAATCTATATGACTCCGGGCAAAGGTGATATCACAGTTAATAATAAAGATGTTGCTGTGTATTTTCCTATTGACATTATGCAGATTATCGTGAAGCAACCTTTAAATACAGTTGAGGCTGCTGATAAATTTGACATTAAGGTAAATGTTGATGGTGGAGGAATTAAAGGACAAGCAGAAGCAATTCGTTTGGCAATTTCTCGTGCGCTTTGCGAAGTGGACGAAGAACATAGACCACCTTTGAAAAAAGAAGGATTTCTTACTAGAGATGCTAGAATGGTAGAGCGTAAGAAACCGGGTAGAAAGAAAGCTCGTAAGAAATTCCAGTTTAGTAAACGTTAAAATTGAGACACAAGATGTTAGATTATTAGACACAAGATTTTTAATTTTTTGTCTAATGTCTTAAATCTTACGTCTAATCATCTAAATATATAATGGGAAAATTAACACACAAGGACTTACTAGATGCTGGTGTTCACTTTGGACACTTAACAAGAAAGTGGGATCCACGAATGGCTCCGTACATTTTTATGGAGAAGAATGGAATCCATATTATTGATCTTAATAAAACCCTTGAGAGCCTTGAACAAGCATCTAACGCTCTTAAGAACATCGTACGATCGGGTCGTAAAGTAATGTTTGTGGCTACTAAAAAGCAAGCCAAAGAAATTGTTGCTGAAGAAGCACAACGACTTAATATGCCTTACGTAACAGAACGTTGGTTAGGTGGTATGCTTACCAACTTTGCTACGATTCGTAAATCGCTTAAAAAAATGTCTTCTATGGAGAAAAACATGAAGGAAGACAGCTATAAAAACCTTGCAAAAAGGGAGCGATTAATGATTAACCGTGATAAAGAAAAGCTAGAAAGAGTATTAGGAGGAATTTCTGACCTAACTCGTTTGCCTGCTGCTTTATTTGTAATTGATGTAATGCGTGAGCATATTGCAATTAAAGAAGCGAAAAAACTGAACATTCCTGTTTTTGCATTGGTTGATACCAATTCAGATCCTACTTCAGTTGATTACCCAATTGCTGCTAACGATGATGCTTTTAAATCAATCGATATACTTACTAAACATTTAGGAAAAGTAATCGAAGAAGGATTAGCTGAGCGTAAGCAAGACAAAGAAGAGTCTAAACGCAAAGAGGAGGAGAACGCTAAAAGAGAGCAAGATAAAAAAGACGCAAAAGCTGCTGAAGTATCTGAAAAAGCTGCTCCAAAAGCAGTAGCAAAATCTGATGATAAAAAA
>Ga0256834_1001635_pt1 | contig 14956 bp, 15 predicted proteins | sample 4281140metaG_FD_190536 | JGI IMG/M metagenome (GOLD analysis project Ga0256834, IMG submission 190536) | Hydrothermal vent microbial communities from East Pacific Rise, Pacific Ocean - 4281-140 | ecosystem: Environmental > Aquatic > Marine > Hydrothermal vents | place: Pacific Ocean: East...
ATCATTGTATGGGCCGAAGGATTAATAATCATGGTTTCACCTCTTCCTTTATAGCTTTTCAGCAACCCGTAACCGGGCACTCCGTGACCTTCTGTTGTTTTCCCGCTCTTCAGATCCTGCAACAATCGGTTTTTTCGTCAAAACTTTCAGTTCATCACTGGCACGAAATTTTCGTTTCACCATCCGGTCTTCCAGGGAGTGAAACGATATGACACAGAACCTGGCACCGGGCTTCAGGTACCGGACTCCATCTTCGAGAATTGCGGCCAGATTCTCAAGCTCCGTATTTACCGCTATTCGCAGGGCCTGAAAGACACGCGTTGCAACATGTATTTTTTTCGGATGAAATGGCCTGGGCACTGCCCTGGCCACAAGATCCGCAAACTCTTTCGATGTGCTGACAGGGGCCGTACTACGCTCTTTCACCACATAAGAGGCTATTCTCCGAGCCTGTTTTTCCTCACCGTAGTAAAAAAAAATGTCAGCAAGCTCTTCTTCAGAACACTCTGCCAGGATGGATGCAGCGGTGATATCCCGCCTGAGATCCATCCTCATATCCAGCGGTTCATCACGCTGAAAGCTGAAACCGCGCTCCCCCATATCAAGCTGCAGGGATGAAAGCCCGATATCGATGAGTATGCCGTCCACCTGATCAACACCCGCCTCTTCCAGCCCTTTCCCTATCTCAGAGAAATTTCGTCTCACAATGGTGAGACGATCGCCAAAGGATTTCAGCCGTTCCCGACTCTTTTCAATGGCTGCAGCATCCCATTCAAAAGCAATCACCCGGCCATCCGGGGAACTCTCGGAAAGGATGGCCTCACTGTGACCGCCAAGCCCCAGAGTTCCATCCACGTACACACCGTCACTGTGAGGCAACAGAAATTCGAGGGTTTCTGCAGGCAGTACCGAACAATGAATCTTGGCCGCAGGTTGCATATTCTCCATTAGAGGATACCCAATCTGGACAGACCTTCATCAAAACTGTCAAAGTTCTCACGCGTTGCCTTGAGCTCAAACTGCCAGGCCTCTTTGTCCCAGATCTCAACCCAGTCACGCATACCCGTGAGCACAACATCTTTTCCAATCTGCAATTCACTGCGAAGGGTGGCCGGAAGCAGGATACGTCCCTGTTTATCAAGAGTACAGGCTGTTACACCTGAAAAAATGAGGCGGATAAAACTTGTCAGCCCAGGCTGTTCCTTCCCCTGATCCACCAGTTTATCCTCTATGATCTCCCACTCGGAGACGGGGTACACACGCAGATGCTGCTTCCAGGGTGCGATCATCAGAGTCCCCGAGCCGTACTGAGCAAGGACATCCCGAAAGCGGCTGGGGAAATTCAATCTCCCCTTCCCGTCCAGAACATGCTCAGACATGCTGCGAAATCTGCTTTTTATGACTTTCGGCTCACCCATCCAACTCCACCCCTAAACCACTTCACTCCACTTTAAACCACCATACTAAGTTTTATAGCAGGATAGTCTCGCTTGTCAAGAAATTTCAACAGAATTAATTTGAGATTCAAAGGAGTTAGGAGATAGCACACAGAGCACACCATGTGGTGGGTCGGCGGTGAATAACCACAACAGATTGCGGCAAGGCACCAACATCGCAAATCTCCCCCGAGGGCAGGCACAGGGGCATCACGGCTGAACATGCTGATAATACAGAATGATTAAAATCCAGACAAAAACAATATTTTTCTAACAAAACATGTAGTGGTGGAAAGTGGGGAGAGAGTGCTCCCCGAGAGCTCCTCCCCGGGAAAATGAATCAAAACGGGAAGAGAAACGGCTCCCCTCCGGGCAGGGGAGCTGCAGGTTTATCTGCAGTATTTAATTTCAGGGGAAAAGGAAACAATGGAAAAGAAAGACCGGAACTGACTGAATCCGAGGACACCTGTACCGTGTCGGTACAGGTGATGAAACTTCGGGGAACGGAGTGACCGGGTACCCAGAAACGGCGCAGGGAACTCTGCAGCCCTGACAGCCACGAAGGAGAGAGAAGAAAGACAAAGACACATTTCCGGCAGGAACGTTTCAGTCCCCCTGCCGGACTGCCTTCACTGCCGGTATCGACAGACTGCTGCGGCAGCTAATAGCTGAGATCATCCCATAAATAGTTGAGGCCATATGTTTTCTCAAGCTCCACCCTGACGTTTTCTGCCAGGGGTTCAAGGATCGTGTTGTATATCTGCCGCCAGTCAGCATCAGCACAAATTGGTGCAAAGCTTGAGGTTGTATAGGGAAACTCATAACTATTATCGCTGACCTGAACAATACGTTTCCCCTTTGAATTCTGCACACTCAAATCCAGCGTCTGCGCATACATGGTGTTGCCACCGGTATACTTCTGACTGTTACTGCCCGCCCTCACCTTCAGACTCAGCCTGCCATAATGATCCCGCACCGCCTTCTCCGTCAGCAACAGCTTCAGTTTTCCGATATACCAGCAGCTGTGACAGCGTCTGGTAGCCTGGGACTGGCAGTCAATGGACAGCTTCATCAACTCGAGGACACGACCATAGGCTACTTTCTGAGTATATTTGGATCCCTCTTCCCTGGCTGAGCGTACAACAAAATCAAGATCACTGATACTCCTCAAGGCGGCCTTTTTAACCTTATCGGACGATTCCTGTTGCACCAGGTCAAGCAGAACATCCTGATCTTTTATTTTTCCGGCGGCTTCGGCCCGCACATAATCCGATTCATCATACTTCGCCAGCTCCACCAGCACGCCCATCCGGTCAAGCCGTTTCACGGCAGATTGTCTGATGGTGAAAGAATCATCATTGACGGCAACACAGGCCAGCACATCCTGATCATCAACCTTTTCAACTGCCCTGCGCCGATGATACTCATTCGAGTCATTCAGTGCTATATCAATAAAGTCATTGCGCTTGCTCACACCTTTGATCTTACTGAAACTTGACAGATCATTGGCACCGTCCCACCATGCAGGAAGCCGTTTTTTTACCGCACCGGAGATGGCCGTATCACTGATTCGCTTCGCGGCCATCGCCTTGACATAGGCTGAGCTGTCCTTTTGTGCCACAGCCTGCAGCACAGCCTGATCCTGGACACGCTCCACAGCAGCCTTTCTTACTGCAGACGATGGATCTGTCACAGCTATTTCAGCAAGCACCTTCTGGTCAAATATCTGTGTCACTGCAGCACTTCGCACAGAGAAACAACTATCCTGCCGGGCGAGCGAGACCAGAACATCCGCTGTGATAACTTTCCAGGCAAGCTTCTTTCGAATGACAGGGTTCAGGTGGTTCACCGCAATGCTGTTAACAGGTTCCTCCGCCGTCAATTTCTCGACAGCCGTCAGTCGTATTTCATTCCCCAGGTCAGCATTTATTATTTCGGCCAGGGCAGGCTGGCTCGTGATTTGTTTCAAAATAAAGGTTTCCGCTCCGTGCCTGGGACCGGCTTTCAGTAAGGCGACAAGTTCCATTTCATCGTCAATGCCCAAAACAGCAGACTCTCTGACATCTGAATCAACTGCAGTTTGAGCCAGATCGAGCAGCATCTCCTGCTCAGTAATCCCGGCAACAAGGGCACGGGCAAGATCCTTTTTCAAACGCTCTTTCTTTAACAGGCGCAACAGTCGATCCTTATCGCCAAGGTAATCAACCACAAGGAGTCGTATCCGGTCATTCCGGCTTGAGGTTGAATTACTGCTGATAATATCGAAGAAACTGTTCTGGTCCGTAATTTTTTCCAGTGCGGCTTTTCCAACCGCAGGTATACGGGTAACCCGGATGATATCAACAAGCATACGTTCATTTTCAATATTGTTGACCGCGGCAATGTTTATCTCCACCTCGTTCTTTCCGGCAGACCGCAAAGCACGATCATAGAGAAACTGCTGATTCGTTATGTGAGTCAGAGCTTCCCTGCGTATTGCCATATCAAAGTTACCATTGACAAGCTTGATCAGATCCGGCTCTTTGGCAATTTTCTTCACCGCAGCCAGGGCAATTTCCGTCTTTCCCTTGAGAGACGCCAGCAGAAACAGGTATTCCTGATCACTGAGTCGTGCAACTGCAGCAGATCTGATACGGGGAGGATTTCCATTTCGGGCAATATTGAAGAGATGCTCCTGGCCGTCTATTGCTGCAACAGCGGCCTCCTTGAGCCTGGTACTGAAAAGAGACGAATCATCCAGAGCAATGAAGGCCAGAACCTTTTCACTGCTGATTTTCCTGATCGCCTTTAATCTTACCTGCTCCGAGGAGTTCTGGTGCTTGGTCAGCCCAAACAGTGCATCCTGATCCTCCACCCGGTCAACTGCGGCACATCTGAATTCCTCCGGAACACCTGGATTAACGGCAATGAGCTGAAATGACGATGGCTTGCTGAGCTTTTGAAATGCAGCGGTCTGAATTCCCGTGTCCTTTGATTTCAGTAGAATATCCATCAGTTCCTGATCATCGGTGGCACCAATCACATCCTCCATCTTCGGCTCACAGGCAGAACAGAGGAGAAGAAGAAGGATAATGGCAACACCTTCAAGGAAAAACGACGGCTGTTTAGAATTTTTATTATAGAAGATCATTTTGTCAGCAGGATAAGAGATAAGAGCGGGATGCAATCCAGCGATTGCGCCAGTGGAATAATAGACATGAACACGTCTTCAAAAGAGCGCAAACCCTCTTTGGCTCTTCATGTTGTTTTACCTTCAATTTTTTCAACAATCGCCAGGGCCTCGTCAGCAATCTTTGACATTTCCCTGAAATGAGCATTATAACCGTCAACATCGAGCCTGAACCCTTTCTCACCAATAATCTGATGATAGAGTGAAAGAAATTCTCTGTACTTTTTCTTCAGGAGCGGCGCCTGCTCGTGCTGATTATATTTTATGATAATACCGACAAATGCCGTCTTCACCCTCAACTGCCCGATAAAGGCATTATCGATTTTCATCTTCATGTTTACCGCTGCCAATTCTCCCGTATTGGCAGTATCCAGCTTATCTTTCATTTTCAGAAAACTTCCTGCAGTTCGCCCAAGAACAAACTCCATGGATGTGACATAGTAGGATACTGCCGACTCAGGCCGATCCAGATAGAATTGAATGTCCCCCAGCCTGTCATTCACCCTTGCCATCTCTTCGCCTTTCACGTTCGCCAGCATTCTTGTATAGAGCGTTGACGCCTCCGACCACTCCTGCTGAAGAAATGCTTTTTCAGCAGACGCCATTGCCTGCTGCTGTTCTTCCGCCTGCAGAGCTCCGCAAAGCAATACGACGAAAAACAGACTCATCATGGCAGCAAGTACCGTTGCATGGGATAAAACCTTCACAATAACCCTCCTCCGGGAGATCGCGCAGCGATACTGCCCAAGGCAATATCACCGCTGTTTTCAGATACTGTTACACCTATACATCAGCTAAGTTACGAAACGATCCATCACGACAAATCCACCTGCCAGCCCTGCCGCAAGACAGATTTAGCCGCACACCATGCCGTTCCATATATTTCTCCCTGTTCTTTCGTCAATAATGACAAAAAACAGCACCGCGTTATCAGCCATCAGGGGAGGCTGGCCTGCAGTTGCAGAAAAGTTTCATCTTCAGGGGAAAGCTTCAGCCCCTTTTCCACATAAAAACGTGCGGCATCCATTTTCTTCAGTTTGACATTGAGTTGCGCCAGTATCCTGTACCTGTCAAGCAGGGCCTTTTCCACCTCTTTTTCGGAATACTCACTCCCCTCTCCCAGAGGAACAAATGAGTCCATAACAGCCTGAAAGGTCCCTTCATTGTCCAGAAACTGTTTTCCATTCCCGGCCATAAAGGTAAGGCTGTAAAGGGTCTGTCCCTGAAGAAAGGTGACAATACGCTGCCGCAACCGTGATGGAATTTCTATGTCGACAACCAGTACATCCATGTCAGCCATCCTGTCTTTGCGGATGATGAAATTCCCGGACGGATACTGCTGCCTGAAACGTTTCACCTTTTCCCGGTTCTCACTGAGAAGATTCTCCAGGGTGTATCCAGCGGATACAGGACCGGTGATGATCAGCACGCTGACACTCCTGAAAGTCGGATGATTAAAAGAGATCCGCCTCCATGCGCTGTCGGGTGGAAAATCCTTTTCCAGCCACCCGGGAGGAGGGGTAAATACGTATTTCCCCTCCGTATCCGTGTAGGCTGATGATTCACTGCAGTGACCAGATTCTGTGACACAGCCAAGGGCCAGGACACAGATCATGGCTGAACTCACCAGCAATTTCTTTATATCCATCCTCTTCCTCCACTCCAGCCGTGACCATTCATCACTAAAACACAATCCCCACGGTAAGCAGCAGCCCGTTCACCGTTACATCTTCCTCAACAACTTCCGGATGCACCCAGGTACTTCCCTTCAGGGTGGCCTCTGCAGTGTCATAGGCCACCTCTGCAAAAAAGGAGACGCCGTCGTCATCACCAATCTCGCAGCCAAGGGCAGCGAGAAAACCAAATCCGGCATCGGAATCCACGTAATCGCCACTATTTATGTGATAACTGAAGCCACCACGGACATAGGGCCTGAATGTCTCTTTTTCAAGAAAAGTGTAGCCGACTGTGGCATTAAACGGGATATCTGAATAACTGGCATCACCCGTCATAAACATGACCGGACCAAGACCAAAATCCATTCGGACACTGTTTTCAAATTTTGCAGCCAGCCGGTAACTGAAGCCAAAGTAGGACAATGTGTTCACGTCATACCCCAGGGTTTCATGGAAATCAGAGACATCAGAAAATCCATTCTGATATCCGATTCCTATGACATTATCCAGGGTCACCTCTGCATGTGCCACAGAACTCAGACAGCCAAGCAGAACAACAACTCCCGCCGCAGAACCTGTAAGACGATATAGCTTTTTCATTTTCCTCTCCCCGAACACAATGTGCTCTGTTATTCAATTAACACCGTTTTCCGCTTACATTACCTGTGAAAATTCCTTTCAATACCGCATAGACGCCTATGATTCCCAGAATGGGTGGATAAAAGAAGATATAGCCGGCGGCCCGGCCAATAAAAAACCAGAGCAGGGCAATGACAATCATGAAGATCCCCCCCACTACACCATTATTTATCCCCTCCCTCTCTGCTGCAAAAAAACCGCTGTCCCTTTCCTCACTTTCCGCGCCCACAGAAGGCTGCTCAGAGGCAGCAGCCGCAACAGGCTTTTCAAAGCCCCCACTCTTTTTCCGGGCACTCCGGAGCGGTTCCCTGTAGGAATCGTAGACCTCACCACCCCAGAGGTACTTCCCGTTGACATAGTCAATCTTATATTTCTTCAATAAATCAACGATATTAAGTTGTGAATCATCTTCAACAGCTTGAGTCATTACAGCATCCATACTCTCCTCCATTTTCATGACACCTTCTCTGCCTGTAACCGTCTCCTGAAAATTGCTGCTTATTCAGAAGACGGTGAGCTTATACTGAAAATCCGGACACTCATCTCTCGGCTGAACGATTCACTGTGTGTCCGCCTCCAGATACAGATCCACAAGGTACTTAAATCCGAGCTCATCGCTGTACTGGAGGTCATAACGGGCCTCTTTCAGTAATTCCATGGCCTCAGCTGTTCCCAGATCACCAATTGACTTCAACGCCATAAAGCGATCTATATCTTTATATTTATTATATTTTTCCTTAAGGAATCCAAAAGTATCTTCCTGCCCCAGCATACCAAAACCAGAAAGCGCACAGGCACGAATGAGAGTATCGCTGTTGTCAGCCAGGACTTTAAGATATGAAATCGCCTTGGGGTTGTTTGACTGGCCAAGCTCCAGAACCGAGAGGTATGTTGCGGGAGACTCCGCCTGAAGCTCTTCATTGATTCTGGTGTTCAATTCGTCAAGCTGACGGTCGCTCATCTGATAATGCAGGGCAAAACGATTCACCTTTGCGGCAATTCCTTTAATGAGGATGGCGGACGGCATGTCAAAACAGGGCTCCTGTACCTCATCCATGGACCAGACAGGTGTCTTGCCGTACGTGAAGTAGGATATCACCGTCTTTTCAAGATCTGAGGACTGAATTTTTCCGGAAAAAGAGTGGAAGGCTATATAGGGATGGAACCCCGACTTCCGGGAGTTGATAATCATATATCTGTCAACAACAAGGGTCGCATCAGCGCTCTGTTCCATTGCCGGATCATCGGTAAACGTCACCGTGTGTATTCCATGGCCCTGGAATTCCTGCTGCAGTGACTGACTCAGCCAGTTGACAGGATCTTTGACATTGCCTATTTCAAGGGTTACTCCTGACAGTCCTGTCACGCCCTTGATAAACTGTTTATCACTTCTGTTGTCTTTGACAAAAATGGTCTTCTGTTTCTGGGTTCCCTGTTCATATTCCGCGGTTGAACTTACCTGCGGGTTGAGGTCATAGCTCAGTGAACAACCGGTGAGAAAAAAACCCACCAGCAAAACCATGCAAAAATGTGACAATGACTTCATCGTTACGTACTCCATAAAATTGAGATTACGATTTGAACCGCCGGAGGAAGATTCATTCTCCCCCGGTAGAACCTGTAAAAAAGAATGCGGACTGTAAAAGATCCACATCTGAACACTACGGTCTCTCACAAAATACTTTTTTTAAAGGGGGCTGCGGTACCACAAACAGTCTGAGTCACCACCATCCCAGCCTCAATGCAGCCTCAATACAGCCTCAGGCAGCAGACCACCTTTCACGTTGGAATAACAATACTTTTTCATTCTCCGAGAAGACGGAGAAGGCTAAAGTGCCACAAAACGGGCATCAGCAGCAGGGCAGAATTCACAAAAAGACGGCTGCTCCATGCTGCTCCCGTCGTGCTTTCTTTCCAGGCCGTGTCCCCTCTCCGGGCCCATGAGATTTCAACTGCCGGACGGCTCGCGGGATATGATGGCCATGGTACGGAATTACAGCTGGTTCCAGAAGCAGAACAGCGAAGGATCAGGGATGTGGATGAAAAAACGTGAGGGAATAAAAAGAACAACTGGGACCACAGCTTCCATGAAAACAGATACAATCGGTATGCAATGCGGTTTAGGGCCGGATTTCGGTCACGGATTCAGGAAAGGGAACGGGCAGAGAGCCGTAATCAGGAAGAAGATGCAGCGGCAACTCCTCTGACGGGAGCCTGTGGACAAGTGATAATATGCCGGAAAAAGAAGAGATACATTGAAGAGAAAGGATCCAGGGTGTCAAACTGTTTAGGTCGTCACCTGAACAGTAATGGCATCACTCAAAACAACCTGCCATTCACTCTTCCCTGGTGTGACCAGAACATCACCAATCCCATGATCCTTGAGGACCTTGCGGATGGGACCGATCCGATGATTGCTGAGAGTTCTGTAGGCCTGACAATACTGTCTTTTTTCAGAACAGTCGCCGGTACTGTCATGGAGACATTTCTCCATCAACGCACTGTCGCCGGTCATGCGTATGAGTTCCCCGCAGTTGAGAGGACCGCCGTTGCTGAGAAAGGTGTTCAGGAGTGTCAGGCACTTTCCGTGGGTCTTGGGAAAACGTATATCAAGAACAGCATCTCCATCCCTCCACAAAAGTTTCTCTTCACTGAGTATAATCTGAAGTTCCTTCTTTTTTTTCTGCGTTCGAAGCAGACCCCGAAAGCCCATAAAGGGGATGATGGCCATATTACCCAGGAGAAGAACCCATCCGGGAAATTCACTTCCTTCGCCAACAGCATTGTTGACCACACCGGAGCGACCGGCAAACGAAAGATTTTTTCCCCACACCTCTTCTACTGCCAGTTTCGGAGAGCGGTCATTATAGTACAACCCCCAGTGCGGTTCCACTTCATGCCAGTCTTTCCACGGCTGATCAAATGCTTCAAAATAGACAAAACGAACCCGCTCATAAGGAAACTCTCTCGAGTTCTCCAGAAGAAGGGTGAAGAATTCCTTCTGCCGTGAGGCAGTCTCCCCTTCGCCACCACCACTGGGATAACCGACAGTCTTGATAACAACGGGTTTTTCCGACAGACCGACCAGTTGCGCATACTCCTCAACCAGGTGTCTCATAAAATTGCCGGGACTCCGATCCTGCTCCGGGTTCCAATACAGACGGGCATCTGGAAACACCCAGTCCCCCACCTCCAAAAGCCAGTTATGTTTGAAATAGAGATCAATCCCCTCCGTTGTGGTAACTGGTCTCCGGGTCCTGAGACGAAGCGTGGCCATGGATTGCCGAAGCAGCTCTTCATCATAGTACTTGTTCAGCCCTCCGTTCCCGACACAGTAGCCATCAGCATATTTTTTCATGGACACCGCATTTTCCATCTCCTCGGATGACTGGGGGTCCCATATCCCCATGATAACCCCTTCAAACCCAAGTTCCTTTGCCAGGACAGGAACCTGCCCGAGAGTCTTTTCGCTTCCATAGGTCACAATTCCGCTGAATCCTCCTTTTTTCAGTACACGGAGATCCTCCTTTATCGCATCAACCGATGGATACACACCGTCCCCGGGGTCAAACTGTGATGGAGAATAGGCTATCCAGCAGATACTGGAAAGTTTCTGAGCCAGACTGGCCTGACTCAACTGCTGATCATCAGCAAACCAGTACCTTCCACCCAGGTAGCCACACAACAAAACCAGATTGAAGAGAACGAGAACAAAGAAATACCGTTTCAGAGAAATATTCATAGGGCAAAATAGACAGAGCACCCATGACTGAAGCAACCCGGCTGGAACATATTCCCTGTAAAAAAGTCCGGGATGAATCTACCAAGGCAGGAAAATCATTCTATACTTGACATAGAAAGCCGTTCTTACGGAGAGAAGCTATAGCACATAACACAGTTTTTTTCAACTGTTTTCTTATGTTTTATAAGATACTTAGGATGGGTCAATACCACATTATTGCACAGGTCGCAACAATGCCTCCACGGATTCGGCCATTGGATTGAGGGGATAAAGACAGTGACACACTCTGCTGAAATACCCCGCGGGCGGGGGCCGTCTGCAGTTGCAAAGAGGCGGAGCGGGAAGACAGACTGACTTTCCGCCGTCAGAAATATCTCACAACGATGCCGGGTATTCTCCTACAGGCCAAGGAGTTTCCGCAGCTCAGGTGCACTGGAAAAACTGTGTGCTTCGTCAGGGAAGCCCCCACTGCGCACCTCACTGTTATAGGAATCAACAGCCTCTTTGATCATAGGGGCCAGGCGGCAGTAGGATTTCACAAAACTCGGAATGAATTTATCAAACATTCCCAGCATATCATGGGTCACCAGAACCTGGCCGTCACAACCCTCTCCCGCGCCGATACCGATGGTGGGGACTGCAATCTCTTCAGAAATGATCTTCCCCAGTTCAGCGGGGATACACTCAAGGACCATGGCAAAGACACCGGCCTCTTCAAGGGCCCTTGCCTCTTCAATCATCTTCCTGGCAGAGTCAATATCACGTCCCTGCACCTTATACCCACCGAGTTGGGTGGCTGTCTGCGGTGTAAGCCCTATATGCCCCACCACTGAGATACCCGCACGTACCATGGCGGTCACGGTGTCACACACCTCAAAACCACCCTCAAGCTTTACGGCATCACAACCGGCCTCCTTCAAGAAACGTCCGCCGTTGATAATGGCATCACGTGCACCGGTCTGATACGAGCCAAAGGGCATATCTCCCACCACAAAAGCGCCCGGTGCACCACGGCGAACCGCTGATGCATGATGGATCATCTCATCCATGGTCACCGGAACGGTTGAATCATATCCGAGCACAACCATGCCAAGGGAATCCCCCACAAGGAGCATATCCACACCGGCATCAGCCAGCATGGAGGACATCCCAGCATCATAGGCAGTGAGCATGGTGATCTTTTCGCCCTTTTTCTTCATGGCAATGATGCCTGCTACTGTTTTGTGTTTCTGCACGGCTCAGTCTCCTGTATCAAACAGAGTGGGTTGGCGTTTCATACTTCCGGGAAGGGGACGGCCAAAATGCTCATAGGCGGTCATGGTTGCCATTCGCCCCCGCGGGGTTCGTGTCAAGAATCCGGACTGGATCAGAAAGGGTTCATACACATCTTCAAGGGTGTTTTTCTCTTCACAGACCACTGTGGCCAGTGTTTCAAGGCCGATGGGGCCACCCTGAAATTTATCAATGATGGCCAGCATAATTCTTCTGTCCATGTCATCAAGACCGAAACGATCCACGTTAAGAAGATCCAGGGCCTCATCTGCAACCTGTGCCGTCACCGAAGGATGACGTCCCACTTCGGCAAAATCACGGACGCGGCGCAGCAGCCTGTTGGCAATTCGCGGAGTCCCCCTTGATCTCCGTCCCAGTTCAAGGGCCCCTTCCGGATCAACCCGCATCCCGAGAATGGAGGCGGAACGCTGAATAATGCGAACCAGCTCTTCAGGCTCATAGAGTTCAAGGCGGAGAATAACCCCGAAACGGTCACGCAGGGGCGGTGTGAGCAGACCGGTGCGGGTGGTGGCCCCCACCAGGGTAAAGCGGGGCAGGTCCATCTTCACGGACCGGGCACCCGGTCCCTGACCGATGATGAGGTCGAGCTGGAAATCCTCCATGGCCGGATAGAGTATCTCCTCCACCGCATGATTGAGCCGGTGGATCTCGTCAATAAAGAGAACATCACCCTCCTGGAGACTGGTAAGAATAGCTGCAAGATCTCCCTGTCGCTCGATGACCGGACCGGAAGTCACCTTGATACCGGCATCCATTTCATTGGCTATGATGTAGGAAAGGGTGGTTTTTCCAAGGCCGGGATAGCCGTGAAAGAGGACATGATCCAGGGCCTCGCCACGTGCCTTGGCAGCCCGGATAAAAATGTCCAGGCTCTTTCGCAGCTGCTCCTGGCCCACATACTCATCAAGACTCCTGGGTCGCAGTGCATGGTCCGGCGCAAAGAGCTCGTCCCTGTCGGGAACAGGCGCCACCAGTCTGTCATTGGCCTTGATTTCTTCTTCAAAGTTCATGCAAGTGCCCGCAGTCCTTCCCGAATGAGTTCTTCAACCTTCAGGTCTGAAAAGGCTTCATCGCCAAGCTGCTGTTTCACACGGCCCAGTGCTTCCCGGGCCACATTATCAGGATACCCAAGATTTGTCAGTGCAGAGAGGGCATCATTCAGGGGCCCGCTGCCGCTCACTGCCGCAGCAGAGATCTTTGTTGTGTCGGCAGCCACTGACTGCAGATCTCCAACCTTGTCTTTGAGCTCCATGCAGAGCCGTTCAGCGGTCTTTTTACCCACACCTGAAATGGTGGTGAGCACCTTGACATCCTCCATGGAGATGGCCTGACAGAGCACATCAACCTGCATTCCGGATAAAATGGCAAGGGCCAGTTTGGGGCCAATCCCTGAAACCGTCTTCAGGGTGAGAAACATCTCTTTTTCAGCACGTTCTGCAAAACCGAAGAGGACTATGGCATCTTCACGAACATTGGTATGAATGTGAAGAAAGACCTCACCTCCCCGTTCCGGCAGGCGGGCCAGCCCTTCGGTGGACAGAAAGACCTCATAGCCCACTCCACTCACATCCACAACACACCTGTCTGGAGCAATATACTGAATCTTTCCTGTGAGCGATGCAATCATGATATTGTGTTCAGTGAAGCAGTGAGGTGGAGAACTTCTGAATCAGTTATCAGCCGAAAGACTGGTGGTTAGCGTGGCAGATGGCGACGGCTAAGGCATCTGCCGCATCATTACTCGGTTCTGCGGAGAGTCCAAGCAGCGCTTTAATCATCCGCTGCACCTGTCCTTTCTCGGCCTGCCCATATCCCACCACTGCCCGTTTAACCTTTTTGGCACTGTAATCTGTCACCCCCAGACCATTCTGCATGGCGGCAACCACCGCAGCCCCTCGTGCCTGACCAAGTTTGAGGGCAGCACCGGCATTCTTTGCCATAAACACTTCTTCAACAGCTGCAGCATCAGGGTTGTGAAGCTGGATCACTTCATTGATGCCCTCAAAGATTTCATTCAGGCGATTGGCCAGAGGAAATCCGGTGCTGGTTTTGATCACCCCGCAGGAGACAAAAACCACTTTCCCGTAACCGGCATCAACTATTCCATAGCCCGTGATCCGGGAACCGGGGTCAATCCCGAGTATTCTTTGTACTCCAGAGTGCTCTGCTACGATAACTGCTCCATCAGCTCATCATTGATATCAAAATTTGCATGGATATTCTGCACATCGTCATGACCTTCGAGGCTGTCCAAAAGCTTTAACAGGGCCCTGGCCGGTTTCTCTTCGGTCACATCAACGATGGTCTGAGGAACCATGGTGAGGGATGCCTCCATAAAGACAACTCCGGCTTTTTCAAGACCTTCACGCACCTCATCAAAATCCTCAGGGGCGGTCACCACCTGAAAGTGATCATCTTCCTCCAGCACATCGTCGGCACCGGCCTCAAGGGCGAGATCCATCAATTCCTCTTCACTGGTATTTTCCTTGTCCACCAGAATCATACCTTTTTTATCAAACATATAGGCAACACAACCGGATTCTCCGAGATTTCCGCCACTTTTTGCAAAGTAGTGACGAATATCAGCAACGGTACGATTACGGTTATCAGTCATACACTCAACAAGTACAGCCACGCCGCCGGGACCATAGCCTTCATAGAGGATCTCATCGTACACTTCACCCTCAAGCTCTCCGGTTCCCTTCTTGATGGCACGGATAATGTTATCCTTGGGCATATTTTCTGAACGGGCCGTGGCAATTGCACTGCGAAGTCGCGGATTGCCGTCGGGGTCACCGCCACCCATTCGGGCAGCCACAGTGATCTCTTTAATAAGGCGTGTAAAAATCTTTCCGCGCCTGGCATCCGCTGCCCCTTTCTTATGCTTGATATTAGCCCACTTGGAATGTCCTGACATAATCTCTTCCTTCTTTTCTATAAAAACGTTTGGAACGGCTGGTTAAATACTTATACCTGAATCCGTGACAAAAATCGGCTTACA
>Ga0256834_1001636_pt1 | contig 14951 bp, 14 predicted proteins | sample 4281140metaG_FD_190536 | JGI IMG/M metagenome (GOLD analysis project Ga0256834, IMG submission 190536) | Hydrothermal vent microbial communities from East Pacific Rise, Pacific Ocean - 4281-140 | ecosystem: Environmental > Aquatic > Marine > Hydrothermal vents | place: Pacific Ocean: East...
AACTCCTCCCATCCGCTCTCTCACAATCTGCAATCCCAAATGGCCAACCCTCACATTGTTCGGGTGAAACCCTTTGCCATATCACTCACCACAAGCAGCGCCTCAGTGCCCGTGACCTGCCGCTAAATTTATCCAGCCTGAACTAGGTGTTTGGTTCCATAAAGAGGTAGTATGATATTGCAGAGGATAATTGTCACATCACAAAAACCAGGATAAATGGAAGCTTCAAAAAGAAGGTGCCGATAGAGCAATCAGGTTATCAGAAAATAAGGCCGAAGCTATTGCATATATACGTGACTACATGGCCAACAAGGTTTGCTCAATAAAAATTTATAAGGGGCTGTCCTAGATAACGCATAAAAAGTGTTATAAAGGGCATCATGAGAAAGAGCAAATTAAGTAAGCATAAACAGTCAAAATTACTTGAGCATTTTGTTGCAGGAACGACTGCTAGATGTGCCGCAAACTTGATAGGCTAAACAAAAGCACTGGTGCATATTATTTTCATCGCCTACGTGAAATTATAGCTTATAAATTAGACTTAGAATCCCATGAAGTTTTTGATGGTGAGATAGAAGTTGATGAAAGTTACTTTGGGGGACGCAGAAAGGGCAAGCGTGGACGTGGTGCAGCAGGCAAAGTGCCTGTTTTTGGGCTGTTAAAGCGTGGTGGAAAGGTTTATACAAAGATTATTCCTGATGCTAAGCTTGCCCCGTTGTAAAACGGGGTCTGCAACTTTAATGCCAATTATTCAGCGTAAAGTTATCCCTGATAGCATAGTTTATTCGGACTGTTGGCGTGGCTATAATGTGCTTGATGTCTCTGATTTTCGTCACTATCGGATTAACCATTCAAAGCTGTTTGCTGATAGGCATAATCATATCAATGGTATTGAAAACTTCTGGAATCAAGCTAAGCGCCATATGCGTAAATTTAATGGTGTTCCAAAGGAGAATTTTGGTCTATATTTAAAGGAATGTGAGTGGCGTTTTAATAACCCTAACCCACAAACGCAATTAAAACAAATTAAACAATGGGTTAAACAATATTTAAACTAGTTATCTAGGACAGCCCCATTTATAAATAAAATGAAAAGTTTCGAGAAGAAAGAGGACTTAACAACGCAGAAACGATCCACCTGAATCTAAGAGATAATCTCTTGCACGACGTAATAGAAATCTACAAGTGCTACTCAGACAAATGAAATTTATCCTTTGATTACCAGGGATTTGCAATTACAGCTCAATTGTTTCGCACCAGTGCCCATCTATACCCCCATGGTGCGCCATTAGCACTTCTTAGTGAGAGAATCGAATTAGACGCCCGAAGCTCCGCTAGGAGCGTAGGGGGGCCTGCCAGAAATTATATATCTCACGCCACTCATGCTCCGATGAGAATAGCCTATATTGAAGCTTATAAGCCTTACGAGTTAGCATAAATGGAGCAGAGTTTAGAGCAAAATAAGCTAGCTTATCGTTCAGCTCTAATTCATCTAAAATACTTTATCTCTATTTAACGTGCTACACTCCAAACAATGAGAGAAAAATAATGTTTAATAAAACCAAGACAGTAATAATTGCGGCTCTTTTATCTCAACTGGGATTTTCAACTTTGCTTTTAGCCAATGAATTGCAACCTAGCCCTGTCCATTTTGAATCTGTTTCTTACCCTACTTATTTTCAAGTAACAGGTGTAGCTGCTGATGATATGTTACACATTCGCACAGAGCCAAACACTTCTGGTGAAATAGTAGGAGATTTAGCCAGCGATGCCGGCCCAATAGAGGTTTTATACAGCGAAAATGGCTGGGCTTATCTTTCCTCTGGCGAGAACATGGGCTGGGCCTCAAAAAGCTTTTTAACACAAATAGAATTACCAAAAATTGCCAATAGCGCCTTGCCTTTTGGTCTAACCTGCGGCGGTACAGAACCATTTTGGAGCATTAATATAAGCGATGAGAGCATAGAATTGAACCAGATGAATGAAGGCATTAGCAATTTTTCTATTATGGAGACTGGCGCATATACGGGTGATACGATAAGTTTTATTATAGCTGGCGCAGAGGGCAAAATGATAACCACCATTATTTCCAATGAGATATATGGCGACGGCATGAGCGACAAATATTATGGCCGCAAAATAAATATGCTACTTTCAACTCCTAATGGAACTAAGGGATATTTGGGTGCCTGCTCGGTGGAAGCAAACTAGGGCGGGTTGCCATTACCCAGCAAAAAAATAATAAAATAACATTTGTATTTAGTAAAAAACTCATTCAGAATAAAATACAACTAAGAACTCTCTTAGCCGCAGTTTTTAAGGTGAATTTTATGGAAAAAGCTAAAAAGCATATTGCATCAGAAAAAGAATTATCATTCCTAAAAAAAGTAGTGAACGCCAAATATGAACGCCAAACCATTACTGGATTAAGCAAATTCCTTGATAAGTCTGCGCCCCAAGACATGCACAATTTTTACTCTAAAGAGGAATTGCAAGCTATCACGGATCTGGACGGCACTGATAAAGATGTTCAGGCTCGTATGCCGATTAAAATCACCCGTCATTATTTTGATATAGCAAAAACCAGTAAAAGCATTCAAAATCTGGTAAAAGCCTCACCAAATGAAACTTATGATTTAGATGGGGCTGAGGATCCGGGCAAGCAAATGTCATTTTCTCCTGTTGAGGGGCTTATCCATAAATATGAGCTGGGTCTAATTTATGTTGCTTCAACTTGTTCTGCTCATTGTCGGTTTTGCTATCGAGAAGAGCTAATTGCTAAAAAAGAAATTGAGAGAGAAGACGGAACTTTTGCTGCAAAAGGTCTAGCGCAAATTAGCGAAATTGTTTCCTATATTAAACAGCATAATGAATTAGTTGAAAAAAATAACGGCACTCACCCAAAAACAGGGCGCAAGCAATTACGTGAGATTTTAATGTCTGGCGGCGATCCAATGGTGCTTGGCAACAAAAACATCGCCAAATGGCTGGCAGCATTAGCTGAGGCAGGGATTGACGCTATTCGCATTGGCACAAAAGAATTGGCATTTTTCCCTTTGCGTTTTGATGAAAGCTTTTTTGCCATGCTTGATGATTTTCATCAGGCCTACCCACATGTAAACCTAAGAATGATGATACATTTTAATCACCCTGACGAGTTTTTACAAAAAATGCCAAATGGGGATTATAAAACCAATGAGAGCGGTAATTATAAATGGATAGAGCCAACTCTTAGAGCTATTAAACAATTTGCCTCTCGCTCATGGATAAATATCGATAATCAAGCACCAATTATTAAAAATATAAATGATGATCCTGATGCTCTAAGAATTATGCAAAGAGAATTAAAATTCAAAGGAGTTGAAAACCATTATTTCTTTTGTGGGCGAGATATTGTTGGTCATAAAGCATTTAATGTGCCGATTGAAGAGGCATGGAATATATTAAACCTCTCACAAAAAGGGCTTTCTGGGGTTGAAACACATGCCCGCCTTTCTATCACCCACTATAAAGGCAAAATAGAAGTAGTCACCGTAACGAATGAGCCTATGGCTGGGGTTAAGGGCGCAGAAAATGGCGTGGTTATATTCAAGCTCTTACGCTCCTTTGCTGATGCAAAAGATCGCTATAAAGTAACAATAGTTGGTCGCAACCCTAAGGCGATTTGGTTTAGTGGTTATGATGATAGAGTGGTTTTTGACGAAGCTGGATTATATTCAATGTACGATATTTCTCTAAAGGAATAGCTATATGAGCAATCTAAATGAAACATCAAAAAGCGCCGCTCTTTATGAGCGGGCAAAAGAAGTAATGCCAGGCGGGTGCTCTAGAAATACTATTTTGCGCTCCCCTCACCCAATTTATGCAGATTTCGCTAAGGGCTGTTATGTCACCGATATTGAGGGCGTTAAACGAATTGATTTTGCTAATAATGTAGCATCACTAATTCACGGTCATGCGCACCCAAAAATTGTGGAAAAAGTAAATCAACAAATGGCAAAGGGTAGCGCTTTTTCTGTTGGTACAGAAGTTGAGATAAATTACGCCGAGCATATTTGTTCACGCAATACTGGCTTTGAGCAAATGCGTTTTGTTAATTCAGGAACAGAGGCAGTAATGTCAGCACTTAAGGCGGCACGGGCTTTTAGCGGGCGAGAAAAAATAGTTAAAGTTGAAGGCGCATATCACGGGCTTTATGATTATGCTGAAGTTAGCCAGTTATCTAACCCATCAAATTGGGGGCAAAAAAACCGACCCAACAGCAATCCAGTATCATTTTCAACGCCGCAAGGGGCGCTTGATGATGTGATTATTATTCCCTTTAATGATGAAGAAACAGCCATTACGATAATGAATGAATATGCCAGCGAAATCGCTTGTGTATTGATAGATTTATTACCGCATAGAATTGGTGTAATACCAGCGAACGATAGTTTTGTTAAAGCAATTCGCAAATGGACAAGCGATAATAATGCGCTAATGATTTGTGATGAGGTGATAAGTTTTCGCACAAATTATGGCGGCGCTCAGGAAAATTATGGCATCAATGCTGATTTAACTACTATGGGTAAAATACTCGGTGGCGGTTTTCCTGTTGGAGCATTAGCAGGGCGTGCCGATGTTATGGAGGTTATGAACCCGCTATCAAAGAGGTATTTATTTCCTCATTATGGTACATTTTCAGCCAATCCAATCACCATGAGTGCAGGTCTTATGGCAATGGAAATGTTTGATAGAGAAGCGCTAAAGAATATTAACAAGTTGGGCGATTATGCTCGCAAAGTAATATCTGAGGCAATAAAAAACGCTGATATTGCTGCGTGTGTTACTGGCATTGGTTCAATGTTTCGTATTCACCTAAAAGAAAAAGCACCAACCACATATCGTGATGCTTATATGAATGAAAAAGAAACTAAAGCCTTAAAGGCACTATTGAATTATTTATTTGATAATGGATTTATAATGGTAAATACCTGTACGGGCATTCTTTCAACCCCAATGGGTAAAAATGAAATTGATCAATTTGTCAAAACACTTGAAAATGGATTGCTTAGCATTAGAAATTTAATTTAAGATTTTTTAGAGTGTGGAACTATTAAAATGGAAAATAATCCTTGCATTATTTGTGTAGCTATAACTGGCTCTGTGCCTACAAAAGCTAACAATATTGCCGTTCCAACGACAATAGAGGAGCAAATTGAAAGCACTCATGAAAGCTTTGAGGCTGGCGCAAGCATTGCCCATTGTCACGTAAGAAATGACGATGAAACTCCAAGTTCTGATATAGAGAAATTTGCCTCTCTTAAAGATGGATTAGAAAAACATTGCAAAGGCATGATTATTCAGCTTTCAACTGGCGGACGCTCTGGCGCTGGTAAAGAACGTGGCTCAATGTTGCCTCTTGCCCCTGATATGGCTTCGCTCTCAGTTGGCTCAAATAATTTTCCAACCAGAACTTATGAAAACCAGCCAGATTTAGTTGATTATTTAGCCTCTGAAATGACTAAATATAATATCAAACCCGAAATTGAAGCATTTGATCTTTCACATATTTTTCAGGCAGTTAAAATGCAAAAAGATGGACGTTTAATTGCTCCTCTACACATACAATTTGTCATGGGAGTAAAAAACGCCATGCCAGTTGATAGCGAGGTATTTGATTTTTATGTTAAAACTGTAAAGCGCCTAAGCCCAAACGCAACATGGTGTGGGGCAGGAGTTGGCGCAAATCAAATAGTGCTAAATGAATGGTCGATTAAAGCAGGCGGACATACAAGAACAGGTCTTGAAGATAATATTCGTCTTGATAAAGATAATCTAGCACCATCAAATGCCGCCCTTGTTAAGCGTGCCGCAGAACTGTGCGACAAATATAACCGCCCCGTTGCCAGCTGGCAACAAGCCCGCAAAATTTTGCAATTACCACTAAAAACAAAGTACAATTAAACAAAAAAGGCCGACCAAATGGCCGACCTTAATATCTTCTCAAATATAAAACTAAGCGGCGGCTTCTTTGCCCTTGCCCTTTGCTTCAGTAGCTTCAGCACCGTTCTCAGATTTGACCTCTTCGCTTTTAGCAATACGAGAAACTTTCATATCAAGGCTCTTCTGAATTAATTCAACTGCTTCCGTGATAGTAATTTTATTCACAGTACCAATTTCACGACCCATACGATCCATTGCCTGTTCAAATAATTGACGCTCAGAATAAGATTGTTCTGGTTGCTCGCTTGAACGATAAAGATCACGCACAACTTCTGCAATAAAAATTAAATCGCCAGAATTGATTTTTGCTTCATATTCTTGCGCACGGCGAGACCACATAGTGCGCTTAACTCTTGCCCGAGCTGCAACTGTTGAAAGGGCTTTTGCCACCACTTCTTCATTTGCCAATTTTCTCATACCAACTGATTTTATCTTTGCTACAGGAACACGCAAAGTTAGCTTGTCTTGCTCAAAATAAATTACCAGCAATTCAAGTGTTAGTCCTGCAATTTCTTCACTATCTATTGAAGAAATTTTACCAACGCCATGCGCTGGATAAACTACAAATTCACCGGTCTTAAAACCAGCACGCTGTTGAGATTTTTTTACTGTTGCCATATGGCATACTCCTGACTTGATACGATAGGTATAAACCTATCTCCTGTTTATTCTCGTATTTACTGGCTCTTAAACATAAACCTATTTTTTGCAAATTTTTAAGGAGATCGTAAAAAACAATCCTCTCAAGCTTTAATTATTTGGGTTATATTGTTAGATAATGCTTTCACAATTAAAAAAAGACAACTTGCATATGTGGCACTATAACACATTTTTAACAAAAAATCAAAAGTCCATTTATTATCAATAAATTATACTTAATTTAGTCGCCCTCTCCGGGTTCTTTTGAAAAGAATTTTTCAAATTTACCCTCCATTCCGTCGTATTTTTCAGCGTCGGGCATTTGCTCACGGTTTTCAGTAATATTTGGCCAAATGGAGGCGTATTTTGTATTTATTTCAAGCCATGTCTCAAGACCAGATTCAGTATCTGGTTTAATCGCTTCAGCAGGACATTCAGGCTCGCATACTCCGCAATCAATACATTCATCAGGGTGAATAACTAACATATTTTCACCCTCATAAAAACAATCAACAGGACACACTTCAACACAATCAAGATATTTACACTTTATGCAATTGTCCACGACGATATAAGTCATATTTTTTCCTAAGTGAGTGCAGCTTATAAACACTAATAATGATTTTTTACATTATTTGCTTAGCTATATTGTTTTTAGCAAAAGAGCAAGTATTTAAGGCAAAAGGTCAATCACAAGCCTAAAACTCTATTGTAAATCTATGATTTAATTTTTAGAGCGGCAAGTGCTGCAAATGGTGAATCTTTGTCAAATGATTTAGGTTTTGGTTTTTTCTTGAAATTAGCACCTTTTTGTTTGTTATCTTTATAAGGTTTTTTATTATTTCCTTTGTTTTTAGAATTTGCAAACCTATTATTCACTTTATGTTTATTGGTATTATCCTTATTAACTTGCCGCTGAAAGTTAAAAAACCAAATCTCATCAAATTGCTCTATTTGCGCTTCACTATTTTCATCAGCTTTATTTTCGTTTTCTTTTTCTGATTTATCATTCTTTATATCTGTTGGGCTTTCTCCATCAATCTTTGCCAACGAAACAACATCATCATTTATTTTTGCTTCTTCTTTTGGAGTTTCTTCCTTAACAATTTCTTCTTTTGCAACTTCTTGAATTTTTGTACGCTCAACTCGATAACCAAGAGATGTTAAAACTGATGAAAAATCAGCGCCCGCACAACCAAGTAATGATGTCATTTCAACATTTACACGAAAACCATTTTTAGGCGCAGCGCCGACTGGCAATTCACTTGCTTGCTCACCCTGATATTTATCTGCATCAAGTGCAATAAGCGGCCTTATTAAATCAGCTAAGCGTTCTAAAATATCAATACGAACCGCTCGGTTACCCGCAACCTTAAACCCGCCAATTTCATATAATTGCTTATTAATCGCTGGATTAATCTCAACTGAAGTACGCCCAGAAAGAATAATATGCGCTAATTGTGCTAACCCCTCTTCTTGGGTTTCTTCTTGCATTTCTTCTTGTGAAGCATCATCATTTTGTAGCGCCCAAAGAATAAGCAATAATTCTCGTGGGGCTGGCTTTAATGTAAGCGGCAAATAAACATGATAAGCCCCAAACTTTATGCCAAAACGACGTAATTTTGCACGCACATCTTGATCAAGTCCTTTGACAATATTTACAACTTTTTGACGGGCAACAATTCCATAATTATCAAAAATATGCGTACATAATTCAAGCGCCAAACCATCAATTTCATGTGGCTTTTTAAGTGCCAAAATAAGTTCGAGCAAAGAATTAATATGATGGCGCAACCAAAGATTAAGCCGCCCCTCAATATTTTTAATATTCTCAGCACAAATTTGATCATCAGCTAATAGAATAATCTTAGGAAAATACCTATCTTCCCCCTTACTCAAGCTGGCAATTTTTTCGCCCTTCCATCGTAAAGATCCATCAGTGCTTAATATAATCTGATCATTTGGCGCACCAATAAGGCGATCACTAGCATGAGAAAGCTCTTTCGCAACTGCTTCCTTATGTAGGTCAACAGGCTCAGCATCATTATCTGATTTTGCATAATTAAATCTTAGACCCTTAATAGTGCCTATTATTTTACCATCAACAAGGACTTCGTCCTTATTCTCAATTTGTGGTGAATTCATTTATTCGTCTCTTTTTGGCAGAACTTATAATTGTGATTAGCATTCATAAAACAGTTTGTCATCAACTCAAACCATTGAAAATGAAATATCTAATCTAAAAATCATATTTTATCAAATTGTTATATTTTGATACAGGTTTTTAGATTTTAATAAAGCAAATTAACACTTAGTACGAAAAGAGAACGAACAGGGGGCGAATCAGCTTCTTCATTAAAGTTCTATATTTGTTCACTACGATATATGGTGATTTACATAGGTAACAAACATAGTGATTATTTTATGACCTATATTTCATCTGTTTTAGCAAAAACACATTAATCTTGATTAGAAAACTGTTAAAATTTAGCTTTTGCTAAATAGGTTTAAGAGTAAATAAAAGCAAAAGCCCTGATATTTTTTTGCATTTTAAGAATTAAAGACTACAATTTAAGGGGTCGAAGTATAAATCTTGATAAAAAACATTTTGACTGTGCCAAAATGGGATTATTTTAGAAGGCTTCCCTTAAGTAGCAAAGGCAATCCTGCAACAATAAAATATGCTTCTGTACAGGCCTTTGCTATTTTCTGATTTAACAGGCCAAGCACATCACGAAACTCTCTGGCCAATTTATTTTGCGGCACAATTCCTAAGCCAACCTCGCTTGAAACAAAAATAACCGTTGTATTTTTTATTTCCTCAAGAGCGGCGCTTAAAGCTTTAATTTCATTTTCAATATTACGGTTCTCACTCATAAGGTTTGAAACCCATAATGTAAGGCAATCAACTAAAATAACATCATGCGTTTTTGCAGCCTTTTTAATAGCGCCAACAAGCTCAAGCGGCTCCTCGATATTTGTAAAATCATCTTTGCGCCTTAAAATATGCAACTCAATGCGCTTTGTCATTTCTTCATCGTTATGTTTAGCATTTGCAGTGGCAATATAGGCTCGTTGCTTGCCCAATTTAAGCGCCAAATCTTCTGCATATTGGCTTTTCCCCGAACGAGCGCCGCCAAGAACTAAAATATGTTTCATTTTATTCCATATATAATAATTGAATTTGACATATTACTTTATATTAAGGTTACAATATGCACTTCTCTATCTATTGAGCAATGAGAATTATTGATTCTAAGATTAATGCCAAGATTAGTTCTAAGGAAGCTAAAATGACCTCTCGTATTATTCCAGTAAAACCTTTTGATTATGTAGTATTTGGAGCTACTGGCGACCTAACATATAAAAAACTTATTCCAGCGCTTTATCATCGTTTTGCCGATGGACAATTTGATGAGAAATCAAAAATAATAGGCATTGCCCGCTCAAGTTGGAATGATAAAAAATTTCGCGGCTTTGTAGAAAAATCAATCAATGAATTTATAGATAAATCCTTGATTGATAAAGATATAATACGCCAGTTTATTTCTTTGTTTTTCTATATAGAAAATGATGTGAATAGCGATAAGGGCTGGGCAGAACTTGGTAAACATTTACGGAGCGATAAAAACATAATTAGGGCCTTTTACCTTGCAGTGCCACCAAGTATATTTGCACCAATTTGTGATAATATTGCCAAGTGGAATTATTGGAAAAGTGATGCTCGAGTAGTAGTTGAAAAACCACTTGGCCATGATTTGCAATCCTCCAAAGAAATCAACAATGCCATTGAGCGCACTTTTTGCGAAGATCAGATTTATCGAATAGATCATTATTTGGGCAAAGAAACAGTGCAAAATCTGTTAGCGCTTAGGTTTGCCAATATCTTATTTGAGCCAATTTGGAATTCTGCTCATATTGATCATGTACAAATTAGCGTTTGTGAAACTATTGGCGCTGGCACACGTGGTTATTATGATGGTACTGGTGCTCTTAGAGATATGGTGCAAAATCATATTTTGCAATTATTATGCTTAGTGGCAATGGAGCCTCCAGCCTCTGATAGAGCAAATTCATTGCGTGACGAAAAACTTAAAGTGCTGCATTCACTCGCTCCTATTTCTGGTGAAAACGTTGAAAAACTTACTGTTCGTGGGCAGTATGGCGGAATAAGCGCTGAGGGTGTATCTGTTAAATCTTATCAAGAAGAATTAGGTGAAAGCAAGAAGGGCTCGCACACCGAAACTTTTGTAGCGTTAAAACTTGCCCTTAAAAACTGGCGTTGGTCTGGCGTGCCATTTTATTTACGCACTGGTAAGCGTATGGCAAAACGCATGTCTGAAATTGTTATTCAGTTTCGTGAAATTCCACATTCAATTTTCTCGCACGCAAAAGGCGCGCCAATTCCGAATATGCTTGTTATAAGGCTTCAGCCCGATGAAGGGGTTAAATTATTTATGATGATTAAAGATCCTGGCCCAGGCGGAATGCGTCTAAAACAAGTACATCTTAATCTTAGCTTTGCTGACGCTTTTAACGAGCGCACCCCCAATGCCTATGAGCGTTTATTATTGGACGTAATTAGAGGCAATCAAACCCTATTTATGCGCCGTGATGAATTAGAAGCTGCTTGGACTTGGATTGACCCGATAATGAACGCTTGGGAGGAAGCAGGTAATGCACCACAAAAATATAATGCTGGCACGTGGGGGCCAACAAATTCAATAGCACTAATTGAGCGTGATGGACGCACATGGCATGAAGAAAGTGATTTTTAATGGCAAATTTAGAGCATAATTTTTCTTCCTGTAATGATTTAGCTAACAGCCTAGCTAATGAAATTGGTAAAAAATTACAACAAGCCATTGCACAAAATGGCAAAGCCTCAATCGCTTTATCAGGCGGCTCAACGCCTAAAAAAATGCTCAATGAACTTAGCAAACAAAAAAACATTGCTTGGGGAAAAGTTGATGTAACTCTAGTTGACGAGCGTTTTGTTGATGAAAATTCAAACCGCTCAAACGCTAGAATGATAAAAGAAAACCTACTTATAAATGAGGCTACAGAGGCAAGTTTTTTCCCGCTTTTTCTAGGGGCTAATTCTCTTAATGAGCAAGCAATAGGGCAAATGTCGCACCAACAAAAATATATAAAAAAGCCCTTTGATGTTGTAGTTTTAGGAATGGGGCTAGATGGGCACACCGCTTCGTTTTTTCCTAATGTAAAAAACCTACATCAAGCGCTAAATTCAACAAAGCTTGTAATGGCGATTAAAGCAAGTGATGGCGAAGAGCGCATCACGCTTACTTTCCCATATTTAATTTCAGCCAAAAATATCTATCTTCATATTGAGGGAAAAGAAAAACAACAAGTGCTAGAAAAAGCACTTAAAGACGGGGCAATAGAAGACATGCCAATTCGTGCCTTTTTATTACAAAATAAAGCGCCTATAAATATATATAAATGTTAGTGGAAAAATCGTGCAAAAAAACATCACAAAAATAACTGATAAAATCATAAAAAGAAGCACAAAAAGCCGTGCGCACTATTTAGAAAAAATAAAGACTCAAAAATCTATTAAAGTAAGGCGTGGCGCTCTTAGTTGCTCAAACCTAGCACATGGTTTTGCTGCTAGCTCAGCGATCGACAAACAAAGGTTAGCAGGTGAAGAAACGCCAAATATTGGCATTATCACTTCATATAATGACATGCTTTCAGCGCATCAACCTTATGAAAAATACCCCGCTTTTATCAGACAAGTAGCGCAAGATTTGGGTGCAACAGCGCAAGTTGCAGGCGGCGTGCCTGCTATGTGTGATGGGGTAACTCAAGGGCAAGAGGGTATGGATCTTTCGCTTTTTTCAAGAGATCTAATTGCCATGTCCTGCGCCATTGCGCTTTCTCATAATATGTTTGATGCGGCACTTTATCTTGGTATTTGCGATAAAATTGTTCCGGGAATGTTAATAGCGGCACTAAATTTTGGACAACTGCCAGCAATTTTTATCCCCGCAGGGCCAATGAACTTAGGTATGCCAAATGAAGAAAAAGCCCGCATAAGAGAATTATATGCACAAGGTAAAATCGACAAAAAACAACTGCTAGAAGCTGAAGCAAAATCTTACCATTCAGCTGGCACTTGCACCTTTTATGGCACGGCAAATTCTAATCAAATGCTAATGGAATTTATGGGGCTACAATTACCGGGTTCAAGCTTTGTTGCGCCAGACACTCCGCTTAGAGATGCGCTAACAAAAAGAGCAATAGAAGTTGCACTAAACACCAGCGAGATTGGCAAAAATTATATTCCCATCGCCAATATTATTGATGAAAAAGCAATAGTAAATGGCTTAGTGGGATTAAATGCCACTGGCGGCTCAACCAATCATGCCATTCACCTAATAGCCATAGCAAAAGCTGCTGGCATTATTATCACGTGGCAAGATATGGAGGATATTTCAGAAAACATACCTCTTTTGACAAGAATTTATCCCAATGGATATGCCGATATAAACCAATTTAATTCTTGTGGTGGTTTGGGCTTTATCATTGGTGAATTATTAGAAAACGGCTTATTACACCAAAATGTCACCACTATATTAGGCAAGGGGCTGGATAAATATGCCGCAGAGGCAAGATTAAATAAGGGAGAGCTAGAATTTAGCGCACCGCCCAAACAATCAGGCAATAAAAAAATCTTAGTGAAATTAGACAAAGCTTTTGCAAAAACGGGTGGTCTCAAATTATTAAAAGGCAATCTTGGCGAAGCAGTAATAAAAATTTCAGCGCTTAAAGACCAACATAAAAAAGTAAAAGCCCCAGCAAAAGTCTTTCATACTCAAGACGAATTAATGCAAGCCTTCAAACAAGGTAAAATGGATAAAGACATGGTAGCGGTAGTGCGCTTTAATGGGCCCAAAGCCAACGGGATGCCCGAATTACATAAATTAAGCCCCTATTTAGGCGTGTTGCAGGAGCGTGGATTTAAGGTAGCACTATTAACCGATGGGCGCATGTCAGGAGCATCAGGCAAAATCCCAGCCGCCATTCACTTAAGCCCAGAAGCGCATTGCGGCGGCAATATCGCTAAAATAAAAGATGGAGATATAATTTTATTAGATGCGAATAAGGGCGTGCTTGAATTATTAGTCGATGAGAAAGAACTTAAGGGGCGAAAACTAGCAAAACATGATTTAAGCCAAGCACATATTGGCATGGGACGAGAACTTTTCAGCGGCTTTAGAGAGCTAGTAGGAGCAGCAAACAAAGGCGCAACTATCTTTGATTAGCGCTAAATATTATACCAGCATAAAATAATATTCCAATTTGGCAATTTTATACTTCACAAGCAAGCAACTTGCCCCTATATAGATTTCATATTGCTGTAAAGTAGAGCTTATTGCTCTTGGAGCAGTCACGCACCGCCCGCAAGACAAAGTCTGAGGACGGGCAAAGCATAAAAAAAACCGGGCTGATCTCGGTGATTGTTAGAAAATGCTAACCTAACAATCTATAAAAAGCATTATCGCGGGGTGGAGCAGCCCGGTAGCTCGTCAGGCTCATAACCTGAAGGTCGTAGGTTCAAATCCTACCCCCGCAACCAATTTTTCTGATATAATTCAACACGTTACCTCACTTGCCTCTCTTTAGGTAAAGGATGAATTTTCATTAGTAAGGCTATAGTAAGGTTTTTTCATAAAAACTAATGTATTTTTTCATGCTCTTGATGAGTAACCATTCATATCAATTAAAAAATATCTAAAAAAAGCAATTTTTTTTAAAATAATTACTCTTTCTCGCTATTTAAGACTCCCTTTTGCATAAATATATATAGGAAAAGAATAATCACAATCGTTATTCTTAGGCTATTTTATGGAGAAGAAAGGAATAGTGAAAAATAATAATTTATATAATGAAACACAGCTCGCTGAATATTTAGGCATTTCAAAGAAAAAATTACAAAAGGATAGATGCCGAAATGAAGGTATCCCCTATGTCAAAGTCGGCAGTTTAGTTAGATATAAAATAACTGTTGTGAACGATTGGCTGGATCAGCAGACAATTAAAACTACCGTAAAGCAGTGAGGTTAAACATATAAAATAAGGCACTTAGGGAATTGTTATTAAAATTCTCAAATGCCTCTGATATTCACTGCCAAGTAGTAAACCTACCCATGGCTTTGTAAGAAATACCATTGTGAGCATAAATATATAACATTAGATGAGAAATAACTGCGTGACGGAAATCCTCCCAGAAGCTAGTCATTTAAAATCTTTAAACCAACTCTTTTGAAATATTCAAAAGAAAAATTAATAATTAATAACTT
>Ga0256834_1001637_pt1 | contig 14950 bp, 15 predicted proteins | sample 4281140metaG_FD_190536 | JGI IMG/M metagenome (GOLD analysis project Ga0256834, IMG submission 190536) | Hydrothermal vent microbial communities from East Pacific Rise, Pacific Ocean - 4281-140 | ecosystem: Environmental > Aquatic > Marine > Hydrothermal vents | place: Pacific Ocean: East...
GCGCAACCGGGTCATGGCTTGCATCCGCCCTCGCACTGATCTTGCCGCCCGAAGACGGTATTTCCCCAATCATCAATAGCTTGGGCTATTGATTCAATCGAAAACCCGCCTCTGAACGGCGATCCCAGTACGGTCATCAAACGCCCGAGTGAAGCATCCGGGTGGGAATCGAGCAGCGAAAGGGCTATTGCGCTCCAGACGCCACGAGGAGGGCACACATCCCGTTGCGGTGAAAATTCAGTGTCTTCCGGCTGGTTTTCTGTGGTTTAATGCTACCGATGAGGGACAATGCCTGATCTGGAAGAGACTCCGGCGTCCACGTCTTTGAAATTACTCAAGAACAAATTGACAGATATGGCCGGTCGGAACTAGAGCTGGAGCAGTTGGCCAAGCTTTGTCCGCACATGTTTATTGGGACAGGAAGCATGTTATGAGTACCCCGCAATCAGGGATACCCACAGGCAAAGAACCGGAAGGGGGGACACCCCCAGCGGAGCCGATTCGCACAAAAAAGAGTTCCTGGGTAATGCTCATGGTGCTGGTGCTGTACGGAATACTCGCGGTGCTGGTCATTTTCAACGGCTATCAGGAGTACCAGTCTCTTCGTCTGCTGGAAGCGAATGCCGGCGCTGTTACCGCACCCGGCCTGACCCTTTCCCGCCTGGTGCTCAGCAACGGCTTGCTGCTGGTGTTGATGCTGGTGGCGCCGGCAATCCTCATGTATGTACTGGTCGGGCGGGAGAAAGAGCTGCAACAAATGCGCGTCCAGCACGAAGCACTGCAATCCCAGCTGCGTTACCAGAGTTTCCACGACCCCCTGACTTCCCTGCCAAACCGCATGCTGCTGGAAGAGCAGCTCAGCAACAAGATCGCCGATGCCCGCCGCTCGGGAAAGCGCTTTCTCTTTTTACTGGCCAGCCTGAATGACTTCAAGCGCATCAACAAGAACCTGGGCTATGAAATCGGCGACGATGTCTTGCGCCTCGTCGCCCAGAATATCGTAAACGGCCTGCGCGACGCAGACACCGTCGCTCGCTTCGACGGGGATGTATTCGCCATCGTCGCGGACATCAATGAAAAGGCGGAGGCAAACATCATTGCCCGGAAAGTGCAGAGCAGCCTGGGCCGCCCCATTGATGTCGCGGACTCTCCTTTGACGGTGAGCGCCGCCATTGGCGCCGCCCTTTTCCCCGATCAGGGCGAGGACATGGCGGTGCTCATCAAGCATGCTGACAACGCCGTGACCCAGGCCCGGGCGGCGGGAAACAACAACATTGTATTTTCCGAAGAAGACGCCAGCAGCGGCATGGAACGCCTGGCGCTGATCACCGGCATCAAGGACGCCATGCTGGAAGGCCATCTGAGCATGGTCTATCAGCCCAAACTGAAGCTCACCGCGCCAGACACCCATACCTTTGAAGCGCTGCTGCGCTGGCAACATCCGGAACACGGCCTGCTGCCCTGCGACATGTATATTCCCCTGGTGGAACAAACCCGCCACATCATCGACCTTACCCACTGGACGGTGGAGAATATTTTTTCCACCCAACGCGACCTGCTGAACCAGGGCATAAACATCAGCATCGCCATCAATCTGTCTACCCGGGTGCTGGACGAGGACGGCTTTCCCCTATGGGTGGAGCGCATGATCAGTCAGTACGGACTGGATCCCGCGCAGGTCCGGTTCGAGGTTACGGAAAGCGCCATCATGCAGGATTCGGAGCGCGCCCTGCAGGTGTTGCTGCAACTGGCGGCCATTGGCGTTGGCCTGAGCATCGATGATTTCGGGGTTGGGCATTCCTCCCTTGCCTATCTTTCCCGCCTGCCGGTGGACGAACTCAAGGTGGACAAGAGTTTTGTACTCAACATGATCCGCTGGGAAAGTGACCGGGCGATAGTCCGGGCAACCATCAACCTGGCCCATGATCTCGGATTGAGCGTGGTGGCGGAAGGCGTAGAGGACATGGATCAGGCGGCCATATTGCGGGAAATGGAGTGCGACATGCTCCAGGGCTACTACATCAGCCACCCGCTGACCGAAGAACAGTTGCAACAATGGATCTCGTCCCAGGCTGCCTGAATACCAGCTAAGGCATTGCTTCGATAAAGAAAACACAAGCCGCCCCCAAAATGGGCGCAAATTTTCTCCGAATAATATCTGTTGACCTAAATAAGCTTTTTTTGTTATACATACGGGGTTTTTATCACGTCCCGGTGGGGCGGCATCTTTAACGTAACCGAGAATAACTGGAGTTGGGAAATGAAAAAAATCATCGTGATCGCGGCGCTGGCCGCTGGCATGGGTTCTTTTGGTTCGGCAGTAGCTGCGGGTGACGCGGCCGCAGGCAAGGCAAAAGCCGCCGTATGCGTCGCTTGCCATGGCGCCAATGGCATCAGCGCCAATGCCCTGTGGCCAAACCTGGCTGGTCAGAAGGCAGACTATATGGTCAAGCAAATGAAAGCCTTCAAGGACGGTACGCGCAAGGATCCCTTGATGTCTCCCCAGGCGGCCCAGCTGTCTGATCAGGATATGGAAAACCTGGCAGCATACTTTGCCGGCCTGAAGTAAGTCGACCCAAAAACAGGGGGCAGCCGAATGCGCCCTGTTTTTTTTATAAATCAAGAATTATTGAATGTACTTGGAGTATGAAATGAAAAAAGCACTGTTGATTGCTTCCTTTGTGGCCCTGGCCGTTTCTGGTGTTGCACAAGCAGCTGGTGACGCGGAAGCCGGCAAAACAAAGTCCGCAGCTTGTGCCGCCTGTCATGGTGCGGATGGCAACAGCGGCGCAAACCCCCTGTGGCCCAAACTGGCTGGCCAGCACCCCAAGTACATCGCCAAACAGCTGCATGATTTCAAGGACAACAAGCGCACGGACGCCACCATGGCGCCCATGGCCGCACCCTTGCAGGATCAGGACATTGAAGACCTGGCCGCCTATTTCTCCGGCCTGAGCCGCAGCATTGGCGAGGCCGCAGCCGACAAGGTGGCGCTGGGACAAAGCCTGTACCGCGCCGGCAGCAGCAATGGCGCGCCCGCCTGCAATGGTTGCCACGGCCCTGATGGACATGGCAACGGTCCCGCCAATTTCCCTGCGCTGAGCGGCCAGAGCGCCGCCTATGTGGCCAAGCAGCTCCGGGATTTTCGCTCCGGCGCCCGCAACAATGACCTGAACGGCATGATGGCTGGCGTTGCCGCCAAGCTGACAGATGAGGAAATCGAAGCAGTTTCCCAGTATGTACAGGGCCTGCATTGATTTGCCGACTTGTTCAAAACCGAAAGACCCCGCCCCGCTGCGGGGTTTTTTCTGCCTGCCGGAAAATCAGGCCTGGTGCTCCCAGGGTTCGTGTATTTCCAGGGTGCAGCCATAGCCGAAATAGCCATGGCGCTCTTCGTCTGTCCTGCGTTTGATCTGCATCTGCATATGCACCGGGGCCGGGTCGTACTCTGACTTCATCACCACATTCAATGCATCGTCGATTTGCAGTTGCTCCGGCAGCCACAACATGGCCCCGGTGGTGCTGATATTGGCGAGAAAGCCTGTGCGGTATTCTTTCCCGCCCTGTTTCCGGTAATGCACCGGGCCATGCCATTCCACCCGTGGACTGATTCTTCGATCCATTCTTGCTCCACACTCAGTAGCGACAACCTGTCTTACATTATGGCAGATTCTGCTGAATACACCTGCTGTCATAGCGCCTATCGTTCAACGCCTTGCAAACAGATGGGGGAGAACGTCATGGTAAGTGGTGGCAAAATGCACCTTGAGGCCCTTGCGGATATGGGCGGGAATCTCCTCCCAGTCGCCCCGGTTGTCCATCGGCAAGATCAGTTCACGGACGCCCGCACGGCGGGCGGCAATGACTTTTTCACGAATGCCGCCGACGGGAAACACCTCACCGGTCAGGGTCAGTTCACCGGTCATGGCGATATTGCGCACGGGCTTGTCCAGGGCCAGGGACAACAATGCTGAGGCCATGGTCACCCCCGCGGAAGGGCCGTCCTTGGGGGTGGCGCCAGCGGGAACATGCAGATGAATGAAGGATTTTTCAAAAAAATCCTGCTCAATGCCAAACTGTTCCGCATGGCTGATGACATAGCCATAGGCGATTTCCGCAGACTCCTTCATCACATCGCCAAGCTGCCCGGTAAGCTTGAAGCCCCGCACGAAGCTGTGGGTATGCACGGCTTCGATGCTCAGGGTGGCGCCACCCATGGCCGTCCAGGCCAGGCCAGTAACCACGCCCGCGCCGGAGAGCTTGCGTTCATCACGAAATACCGCCGGACCCAGATAGTCTCCCAGGTTCTCCAGGGTAATCTCCACGGGCGGCTCGGCCCCTTCCAGCATTTTCACCACGGCCTTGCGTACGATTTTGGCCAGTTGCTTGTCCAGGCGGCGCACACCGGCATCCCGGGCATAGTCCTGGATGATCCGGCGCATGACCGGCGCCTTGATCTTTACCTGGCCGCGCTTCAGGCCGGCGCTCTTGATCTGCTTGGGCAGCAGAAAGCGCCGGGCGATTTGCAGCTTGTCTTCGGCGATGTAGCCGGACAGCTGAATGACTTCCATACGATCCAGCAAGGGCGCCGGAATGGTATCGAGCTGGTTGGCGGTGCAGATGAACAGGGTTTCGGAAAGGTCGAAGCGCAGATCCAGATAGTGATCCAGAAACTCCGCATTCTGCTCCGGATCCAGCACTTCCAGCAGGGCGGACGCCGGATCGCCCTGGAAGCTGGCGCCGATCTTGTCGATTTCATCCAGCATGATCACCGGGTTCTGGGTGCCCACCTGCTTCATGGCCTGGATAAACTTGCCGGGCATGGCGCCTACATAGGTGCGGCGGTGACCCTTGATTTCGGCCTCGTCGCGCATCCCGCCCACGGAGAAACGGTAGAACTTGCGGTTCATGGCCTGGGCCACGGATTTGCCGATGGAGGTCTTGCCCACGCCGGGGGGGCCGACCAGCAGAATCATGGAACCCTTGATTTCTCCGCGCTGAATGCCCAGGGCGAGAAATTCCAGGATGCGCTCCTTCACATCATCCAGGCCGAAATGATCCTTGTCCAGCACCTTGCGGGCATGGGCCAGATCCAGGTTGTCTTCGGACTCCTTTCCCCAGGGAAGCAGGGTGATCCAATCCAGATAATTGCGCGTTACATTGTATTCCGCCGAGCTGGTGTCGAGAATGGAAAGCTTGTCCAGTTCCTCCTCCACCCGCTCCCTGGCCTCGTCGCTGAGTTCCAGGGCCTCCATACGCTGGCGAAACTTGTCGATATCCGCAGTACGGTCGTCCTTGGAAATGCCCAGTTCCTGCTGAATGACCTTGAGCTGTTCCCGCAGGAAAAACTGCCGCTGCTGTTCGTCCATATGCTCTTCCACGGCATCGCGGATCTTCTGCTGGGAGCGCGCAAGCTCCAGCTCCTTGCTGAGCAGGGCCAGCACCTTTTCCATGCGCGGCAGCAGGGCCACGGTTTCCAGAATTTCCTGCTGCTCCTGTTTGCTGGCGGAAGTAAGGCCGGTGGCGAAATCCGCCAGCAGGGAGGGATTTTCCGGACCGAAGCGATCCAGAAAAAAGCGCAATTCTTCCTGCAGCAGGGGATTCAGGGGCAGCAGCTCCTTGATGGTATTGACGATGGCCAGGGCGTAGGCCTTGATTTCCTTGGTCAACTTTCCCGATGGCTCACGCAGGTAGTCCACCCGCGCCACATAGGGCGGCTCATCGCTGATATGCTTGTCGATGCGAAAGCGCTGCAGGCACTCCACCAGCACCTGCAATTGGCCATCTACCTCATGCACCTTGTGAATCCGGCCCACGGTGCCAACCCGGTACATGGCCTTGGTGGTGGTTTTTTCCGCCTCGTCATCCGCCGTGAGCACCAGGCCGATGAGGTCGGACCCGGACTCGCGAATCGCCTTGAGGGTAGGCGCCCAATATTTGGCGTCCATGAGCAGCGGCACCCCCTGGCCGGGGAAAAACGGCCGGGCGGCAATGGGCAGGAGATGGATGATGCCGGGCAACACTTCGTCTGCGCGGGCGAGCAACTGGCTTTCGTCATTCATAATGGTTATTGTTCAAAACTTCCCTGGATGTAAGTACATATGGCCAAAAACAGCAATTTCAATCTGTTGTCCCGGCGTTGGCGAGACAGGCAAAATCCTTGGCGGACAATTGCTCCGCCCGCGCCTGGGGATCGATGCCGCAGTTTTCCATGGCTTCTTCCGCCACCCACCCCTTGAGCGTGTTGCGCAGGGTCTTGCGCCGCTGGGAGAAAGCCTGCGTTACCACCTTGGCGAACAGGGCAGGATCATCGATAGGAAAGGGCGGTTCTTGGTAGGGAATCAGGCGCACGAAGGCCGACGCCACCTTGGGCGCCGGCTGGAAAGCGCCCGGGCCGATGGGAAACAGCATATGCACCCGGCAAACAGCCTGCAGCATTACGCTCAGGCGGCCATAGGTTTTGCTTCCCGGCCCGGCGGCCATGCGCTCCACCACCTCTTTTTGCAGCATGAAATGCATGTCTTGCAGGCAGCGGGCATTTTCCAGCAGGTGGAACAACAGGGGGGTGGAGATGTTGTAGGGCAGGTTGCCGACGATGCGCAGCTTTTCTCCGCCTACCGCAAGCTGACAGAAATCGAACTTCAGGGCATCCGCGGCATACAAGTGAAACCCCGGGTGATCCGCCCATTTCCGGCCAAGCAGCCGCACCAGATCCCGATCCAGCTCGATGGCGTCCAGCCTGCCAGCGGCAGCCAGCAGATGTTCGGTAATGGCGCCCTGGCCGGGGCCGATTTCCACCAGATGCTGGTCGCGACCGGGGTGGATGGCGCGGATAATCCTGTCGATGACGCCGGGATCATGAAGGAAATTCTGCCCGAACCGCTTGCGTGCTCTATGTGCCATGCACACATTGTACCCTTGATTTCCTCCCGTTGTGGTCTATTGGTTTAAGGAGAGGATGATTGTGAGGAACATGAAATGTCTGAACATTGCACCGATGTCCTGATCCATATCGAGGAAGACCTGGATGACGCCAATATTCACGAGATCGAGCGAGATATCAGCATGATCGAGGGTGTTTACAGCGTTTGCGTCCATGAAAATACTCGCCATCTGATGCTGGTGGACTATGATCCCGAGCACATCGCCCCCTGGGAATTTCTGGAAAAGGTGGAGAACCGCGGCCTGCATGGCGCATTGATCGGTCTGTAAACGGCATTTCCGCCCGCCCCGGATTCACGGAAAATGGCGTAATTTGCCTGGAAGTTATACAATTTCCAGCCATTCCTCGTTTTCTCAACTCTATGTCAGGCAAGCTGTATATCAAAACCTTTGGGTGCCAGATGAACGAGTACGATTCCAGCAAGATGGAAGACGTACTGCGGGATGCTCACGGGCTGGAAATCACCAACGACCCCGAAGCGGCGGACATGCTGCTGCTGAACACCTGCTCCATCCGGGAAAAGGCCCAGGAAAAGGTGTTTTCCCTCCTGGGACGCTGGAAGGACTGGAAGCAGGAAAAGCCTGACCTGGTGATTGGCGTGGGCGGCTGCGTCGCCAGCCAGGAGGGCGAGACCATCCGCCGCCGGGCGCCCTTCGTCGATCTGGTGTTCGGCCCCCAGACCCTGCACCGCCTGCCACAGATGCTGGACAAGCTGCGCAAGGACAAACAACCCGTGGTGGACGTGAGCTTTCCCGAGATCGAGAAATTTGACCGTCTGCCCGAACCCCGCGCCGAAGGACCCACGGCCTTTGTCTCCATCATGGAAGGCTGCTCCAAATACTGCACCTACTGCGTGGTGCCCTACACCAGGGGCACGGAGATTAGCCGCCCCTTTGACGACGTGATCACCGAAGTGGCCCAGCTCGCCGCCCAGGGGGTGCGCGAAGTAAACCTCCTGGGGCAGAATGTGAACGCCTACCGGGGCCAGATGCACGATGGGGAGATCGCCGACCTGGCCCTGCTCATCCGCTATGTGGCGGCCATCGCCGGTATCGAACGCATCCGCTTCACCACCTCCCACCCCGTGGAATTTTCCGATTCCCTCATCGAGGTCTACGCAGAAGTGCCGGCGCTGGTGAGCTTCCTGCATCTGCCGGTGCAGTCCGGCTCCGACCGCATCCTCATGGCCATGAAGCGCGGCCACAGCGCCTTCGAGTACAAGCAGAAGATCAAGCGTCTGCGCCGGATACGGCCGGACATGAGCATTTCCTCGGACTTCATCGTCGGCTTTCCCGGCGAAACGGACGAGGATCACCATCTCACCATGCAGCTCATCGAGGAGATCGGTTTCGACCAGTCCTTCAGCTTCATCTACAGCCGTCGCCCCGGCACCCCGGCGGCGGACTATGAGGACGACGTGCCTCACCAGATCAAGCAGGCCCGCCTCATGGCGCTGCAACAGGCCATCAACACCAACGCCCAGCGCATCAGCCGCCAGATGGTGGGCAGCGTGCAGCGGGTGCTGGTGGAGCGCCACGCGCGCAAGGACGCCCGCGAGCTGGCCGGACGCACGGAAAACAACCGGGTGGTGAATTTCGCCGGCCCGGCTTCCCTCATCGGGCAGTTCGTGGATGTGCGCATCACGGGCGCCCTGCCCAATTCACTGCGTGGAGAACTGCCGGAACCCGCTGCCGCCGCGGCCACCGCCTGAACCCTGTATGACCCAAGCCCTGGCATCCGACCACCCCGAATCCCTGGATCTGATCCTCACTCCTGACAACAACGAGCGCCTGCGCAACCTCTGCGGCCAGCTCGATGAACATCTGCGCCTGCTGGAACGCCGCCTGGGAATAGAGATCAACAACCGCGGCAACAATTTCCGTCTCATCGGCGCCGCGCCCGCCATTGCCGCAGGCAGCCAGGTGCTGCAAGGGCTGTACCAAGACACGAGGGAAGAAACGCTCACGCCAGCAGCAGTGCATCTCGCCCTGCAGGCATCCGGCGTGGAGCAACTGCTGCTGGCCGCCGAACCGGATGCGCCCGAGGTGGTGATCAAGACCAAGCGCGGCATGGTGCGTGGCCGCGGCCCTCACCAGAAGGAATACCTGCACAAGGTCATGACCCATGACATCAATTTCGGCGTGGGCCCGGCGGGCACGGGCAAGACCTATCTGGCCGTGGCCTGCGCGGTGGAGGCCCTGGAGCGCGACCAGGTGCGCCGCATCATGCTGGTGCGCCCGGCGGTGGAGGCGGGCGAGCGCCTGGGTTTTCTGCCCGGCGATCTGGCGCAGAAGATCGATCCCTATCTGCGGCCCCTCTATGACGCCCTGTACGAAATGCTGGGCTTCGAGCGCGTACACAAGCTGGTGGAGCGCAATGTCATCGAGATCGCGCCCCTGGCCTATATGCGCGGCCGCACCCTGAACGAGTCTTTCATCATTCTCGATGAAGCCCAGAACACCACCCCGGAACAAATGAAGATGTTTCTCACCCGCATCGGCTTCGGCTCCACCGCCGTCATCACCGGGGACGTGACCCAGGTGGATCTGCCACGCCACCAGCAATCCGGCTTGCGCCAGGCCACGGAGATTCTGGCGAAAGTGGACGGCATCAGCTTTACCTTCTTCAACGCCCGGGACGTAGTGCGCCATCCCCTGGTGCAGGAAGTGGTCCAGGCATACGACCGTCATGAGAACAGTGAAGAATGAATCCAGGATTGGAGATTCAGCTTGCAAGCAAGGACAAGGATCTGCCTGCGAACGAAGACCTTGGGGCATGGACGCGGCTTGCGCTGGGAGAAGATGCTGCAGATGCCGGCATCGTCATCCGCATCGTGGATGAAGAGGAAAGCCGCCAGCTCAATCACAAATACCGGGGCAGGGACGCATCCACCAACGTCCTTTCCTTTCCTTTCACAGCGCCCCCCGGGGTGCCTGTAAACCATATCGGCGATCTGGTGATCTGCGCGCCCGTGGTCCGCGCCGAGGCAGACGCACAGGGCAAGCCCCTGCTGCATCACTGGGCGCACATGATCGTGCATGGCGTCCTGCATCTGCGGGGCTATGCGCATACAACCAATGAGGATGCCGAGCGTATGGAGTCTCTGGAGCGGAAGCTGCTGCAGCGCATGGGCATTCCTGATCCCTACAGCGAAACAGAATGAACGACAACGACCCTTCGAAACCTTCCCCCCTGCGCCGCTTTCTCGGCAGGATCCTCAAGCCCCTGATACAGGCCGAGCCGGAAAACCGCGAGCAACTGGTGCAGATTCTCAAGCAGGCCCGCACCCGGCATTTGATGGATGGCGAAGCCCTTTCCATGATGGAGGCGGTGCTCCAGGTCTCCGAGCTGCGGGTGCGGGACATCATGATTCCCCGGGCGCGCATGGTGGTGGTGGAAAGGGACAAATCCGTGGAAGAGCTGTTGCCTGTGATCATCGAATCCGCGCACTCCCGCTTCCCCGTCATCGGCGACGACCGCAGCGAGGTGGTGGGCATTCTCCTGGCCAAGGATCTGCTGCAATACTGCGGGCAACACAGCTCCGCATTCAACATGCGCGACGTGTTGCGTTCGGCGGTATTCGTGCCGGAGAGCAAGCGCCTGAACGTGTTGCTCAAGGAATTCCGCGTCAGCCGCAACCACATGGCCATCGTCATCGACGAGTATGGCGGCGCAGCCGGGCTGATCACCATCGAGGACGTACTGGAACAAATCGTCGGCGAAATCGAGGATGAATACGATTTCGACGAAGGCGCATACATCCTCAAGCGCGGCAAGGATCTGTATACCGCCAAGGCCCACACCACCATCGAGGACTTCAACGAATTCTTCGGCACCGAATTCGATGACGACGACTACGACACCATCGGTGGCATGGTGGTCAACGCCCTGGGGCATCTGCCCCAGCGGGGAGAGGCGGTGGAAATTGGCGACTTCCGGTTCACCGTGGTGCGGGCGGACAGTCGCAAGGTGCGCCTGCTGAATATCGAGCGCCTGCCGGGCTGACCCCCTGGCGCACCGCGCCGCCAGCGATTCCGCCAAATGGACCACAAGGGCAACACCATACTGATCTTGTTCCTCGCCTTTCTCGGCGGCAGCGCAATGGTGCTGGCCTTCGCCCCCTTTTCCCAGGGCTGGGTTGCCCTGCTTTCCCTCGCCGCCCTGTTCCTGCTGTGGCGAAACGCCAGCCCGGCCCGGGCCTTTGCCATCGGCTGGGCCTGGGGCATGGGCTGCATGGGTTTCGGCGTATTCTGGCTGCACCACAGCATTGCCCAGTTCGGCGGCGTGAATTTCCCCCTGGCGATACTGCTTACCCTGCTGTTTGCGGCGGTGCTGGCCCTTTTCTCCGCCCTGGCCGGAGGGCTTGCCAGAAAGTGCTCCGGGATCAGCTCCACAACCCTGATACTGGCGTACCCGGCAAGCTGGGTGTTGATGGAATGGGTACGCAGCTGGCTATTGACCGGGTTTCCCTGGCTCACTGTCGGCTATTCGCAAATCGACACCCCGCTTTCCGGCTACGCCCCTTTGCTCGGGGTATATGGCGTCAGCCTGGCGCTGGCCTTGAGCGCCGCTGCCCTGAGCCTGGGACCCAGCCGGTGGCTGCTGCTGTTGCCGGGCATCTGGGCGGGCGGCTGGGCCTTGCAGCAACTGGAATGGACGCAGCCGGCAGGGGAGCCCTTCACCACCACCTTGCTCCAGGCAAGCATCCCCCAGGAGGAAAAATGGCTTCCCTCCCAACTGCGTCCCACCCTGGAATACTATGTCGGAGCCAGCGAGGCGCATCCCGGCAGCCGGCTGATCATCTGGCCGGAAACAGCGGTTCCCGCCTTCGCCGACCAGGTGGAAGAAAGCCTCCTGCAGCCCCTGCACCAACGCTTTCGCCGGCAGGGAAGGGATCTGCTGCTGGGCATTCCCGTACGCGATCCCCAGGGGCGCGCCTACAATGCCATGATCAGCCTGGGCAGCTCCGGGCGCGGCGAATATTACAAGCGCCATCTGGTGCCCTTTGGCGAGTTCATGCCGTTCAAAACCCTGTTGCAGCCCCTGGTCGAGCTGTTCGCCATTCCCATGTCGTCTTTTTCCCCCGGCGACAAGAGCAAGCCGCCGTTGCTGAAGCTGGCGGGCATGGAGGCCGGTATTTCCATTTGCTATGAAGACGCCTTCGGGGAAGAGGTTGTCCAGGCCCTGCCCCAGGCGGCGTTTCTGGTGAATGCCAGCAACGACGCCTGGTTTGGCGATTCCCTCGCGCCCCATCAACATCTGGAAATGGCGCGCATGCGCGCCCTGGAGACGGGGCGCTATCTGTTGCGGGCGACCAACACCGGGGTATCGGCGATCATCAGTCCCCGGGGCGCCCTGGTGCGCGTACTGCCCCAGTTTGAACGCGGCGCCATCAGCGCGGAAATCCGGCCCAGGCAGGGACAGACCGGCTTTTCCCTCTGGCGGAACTGGCCGGTGGTGGGGCTTTCCATACTGCTACTGGGCATCGCCTGCTTTCCCGTGGCAAAATCACTCCCGTTCAAGAACCAGGTTCAGGAGAAAAAATGAAAAGAGAAATCATCAGCACAGACAAGGCGCCCCAGGCCATAGGCACCTATTCCCAGGCGGTGAAAATCGGCACCACCGTGTATCTGTCCGGACAGATCCCCCTGGTGCCGGAAAGCATGGAAATGGTGGAAGGCGACATGGAGCAACAGATCCGGCGGGTATTCGACAACCTGCAGGCCGTCGCCCAAGCGGCGGGAGGCAGCCTGGCGGACATGGCGAAGCTGAACGTGTTTCTCACCGACCTGTCTCATTTCCCCCTGGTGAACCAGGTCATGGCCGACTATTTCCGCCAGCCCTATCCCGCCCGCGCCGCCATCGGCGTAGCCGCCCTGCCGCGCAATGCGGGGGTGGAGATGGACGGAGTGCTGGAGCTGGAAATCAGCCGCTGACGGTTACCGTCACCCGCCGCCGGTGGGCGCTACAGCGGTGCTCGTACAGGTAGATGCCCTGCCAGATGCCCAGCCCGGGCCGGCCCTGGGCGACGGGCAGGGTCAGATCCATGTTGGTGAGAATGGAACGGACATGGGCGGGCATGTCGTCATTGCCTTCATCGATATGCCGGAACATGGGAGAGCCGTCCGGCACCAGATTGATCAGAAACCGCTCCAGATCGCCGCGCACTGCCGGATCGGCGTTCTCGCACAGGATCAACGAGGCGCTGGTATGCTGCACGAATACATGACACAGGCCGGTAACGATACCTGATGCGCTTACGATGCTCTCCACTTCAGGGCTGATGTTGTAGGTGCCCCGCCCCTTGGTATGCAGGCTGATTTCTTCTTGATGGATCATTGGATTACTCCCTGACGGTGGCTTGCAGCTTGCCGGAATACTCCCAGGGGCCGGGGTTTACCGGATTTCTTCTCGGGCGGCCCTCCCTGTCCGCAGGCGTAGTAACCAGCAATCTTCCCTTGTCGACGAAGGGCGCGCCCGCGCCCGGGCGGAAATCCTCCGCCTTCCCCCTGCCATCCGCGGGAAAGCGGCTAAACCACGCCGGATCAAAGCGCTGGAGCCGCAATTCGCCTTCCGCCGGGGTGAAACCGGAGAAGACGCCGCCGATGTAGACATTTCCCGAAAACACATTCTGCCGCACGGTATCCGGGTCGATTTCCACCAGGACGCTGGCCGGGTTCGCCACTACCGAATCTCCTGATCGGCTGTATCCAACAAAGATATTGTTGCGGATATGATTGCGATCCGAATGGTTGATGCTTTGCAGCACATGGCGGCGGTTGGCGCCGATGAACAGGTTGTGCTCGATGCGGTTGTCGCTGGAGCCGAGGCGCGGGTTGTCGGTTTCCTGCCAGAAACTGGTGCCATGCCTGTCATATGGTCCGATAATATTGTTGCGGAACACCGAGTTGCGCACCGAAGTCAGGTTTGGCCCGGTATTGCTGTTGTGGAAATAATTGTTTTCCACCAGGGCGAACTCGGTGACGCCCTGTCCCAGCCCCTGCAAGGCGCTGCCATCACAACGGGGATCATCGTAAGGGATATTGTCTTCCGCACAGGTGCTGATGGGGTCGGCGTTGATCTGGAAATCCGAGCTGCTGTTGTCGTACAGCTCGTTATTGCGCACGATGAGCCAGTCCCCGCCATTGGAAAGGTAGATGCCATGGCCATCGCCCCGGCCCGCGCCAAAGGCAGTATTGCCCTCCACCACCATCCAGTCGGACTGGCCGGAAAAGATGGGATCCTTGTACTGGTTGCCGATGCGGTTGTTGAGCACGGCGATGCCTTTCTGGTGGCCGGATGCCGCATACGCCATGCCCACGGCACGGACGCCGTAGCTGCCGCCGTTCAGGGTAAAGCCGTCGATGGCCACATAGTCCGCCCCTTCCAGGTTGAAGCAGGTCTTGCGTCTGCTGTTGCAGCAATCGATACGGACATGGGCGGACGCCGCCTTGATGACCACAGGATGGTCATAGGTTCCGGAGGAGTCCCCATCCAGCTCCCAGCAACCTTGGTAGTGGCCGTCGAGGAAGCGAATCTCCTCCCCCGCCCTTACCTGGGAAAAAGCCTGATCCGGATGCATGGGCGCATCGGCGCTGCCATCGCCACCGCCGTCCGGGCTGACGTACAGGATCCGCGCCGGCTGGTATTTGCTGTCCGTATAATAGCGGTTGAAGCGCTCCGGGGAACCGAAAAACACACCGCCGCGGTCGGGAACGCTGACGGGGGCGGCCGTTGGCGCTGCCGTGGATGCGCCCGCCGCAGCAAGAGCGCCGATGAAAAACATATTGAGGATTCCGCCGTTTCTGGCCGAGTGAAACATTTGCGCCTCCATGTCGACATGCCATGGACTCGAATACTACTCCGTGGAAAACAACCGCGCCAGTTCCTTGCCGGGGTCTTCCGCCCGCATGAAGGCTTCGCCCACCAGGAAGCCATGCACGTCATGCCGGCGCATCAGGGCCACATCGTCCCTGCCGAGGATGCCGGATTCGGTGATTACCAGCT
>Ga0256834_1001638_pt1 | contig 14947 bp, 10 predicted proteins | sample 4281140metaG_FD_190536 | JGI IMG/M metagenome (GOLD analysis project Ga0256834, IMG submission 190536) | Hydrothermal vent microbial communities from East Pacific Rise, Pacific Ocean - 4281-140 | ecosystem: Environmental > Aquatic > Marine > Hydrothermal vents | place: Pacific Ocean: East...
CAATGAAAGTATTAAAAGATCTAAAAGCCATTGGCGCCACGCACGCAAATACAAATCGTGGCCAAGGGCTAATGGGAAAAACCCGCTTTCAAACCATGCTCAACGCCTATGAATCTTTTCGCCAAAACAATATCATCCCCGCAACTTATGAAGTGGTACACGGTCACGCTTGGGCGGCTCCCGAACAATTTAAAGGGCCAAACCGTAATAAATTAGGGCATGTTGAAATCTCACTTAAGGATTTTTCACAGCAGATAAAGCAGATAAAGCAAATAAAATCTTCATAATAAATTCTTATAGCAATGCGGCGTAATTTAATGATGTTAAAGAAAAAAGCTAGATTCGCATAAATAGAAAAAATACTTAAATAAAAGTGGTTATTTACCACAGAATTAAGTAGAATTATTTCTGTGTATTAATTTTTCTTAACTTGTTACAAGAAAATACGTAACTAATTAAAAGAAGAACGACAGCATACGGAAAGATGTTCTACTTATTAAGTACAACCCAGCGGGGAGGGCGATTTTACTTCAAGTTAATAAACGAACATTCATGAAAAAATAGAACTCTAGCCTTACAAACTAGAAAGACGTTTTTCTCATTTTGCAATATATTTTTATAACAACTTAGCTTTAAAAAAGGGATGAATTAAAATGAAAATTCTAAAACATTTAATTGCTTTTGCCTTAACACTAGGCATAAGCTCAATGGCGGCGGCGGCAGTACCTCCTCCGCCAGTAAATCAAAACATAGGAATACCAGACACAGTCTTTGCTCTACAAGGGCCTGCTGTTTGTAATAACTGCCATGGTGGTAACGCGCCAACAGGCGTTCCTGTTGACCCAACACTTAACGAAGATAGGCACCACAAAAAAATAGGCGAACCTATTGATGGACAGCCTGATTTCCCACCTTTTCGCGACGCAGATGGCGACGGTGTCGTTGACACAACATTCACGTGTTATAACTGTCATATTCTTGATTTTAACCCAGACACGGGGAGGCAAGAACTTCGACAAAATTTCAGAAACTGCATGAACTGTCATGCTTGGGAACCTGGTGCAACGTCGGTACATCACAAAACTGAACGTGCACAACAAGGTAACTGCTTTCAATGCCACGGTGGGATTGTTCGTGGTCTAGATGTTGACACACTTGAAGGTAAAATGCCAGATATCAATAATCCTGGAGAAACAGTACCCGTTAGGATAACTGATTATAGCACCTCCATGATTACACCATGGCGCAGTGGCAAACCAGACGGCGATGACCGTATCGTCAACTCCGCAGGCACTAGCCCTGGTAACTGTAACTTTTGTCATAACACAGCTGACGGAAACTCACCTTTATTCCTAAATGACGATGGTACATATTCTGGTGGTACGCCTGAAAGCTTTACCTTAAAAGATGGCACAACCACAATGATTAACATATTCACAAACATGGAAAATCACCATGGAACTGGATTTGCTGATGAAGGAAAATGCTTCTGGTGTCACACTCCAAATCAGCTCGGAGGTTCGGTTAAAGATGAAATCAAATCATGTCAGCGTTGTCATGACATAGATACCTTGCATAACATTGAGTTTGATGCGGTAGGCGATGGTATTCAACCTGGGCAAGAAGAGGCTTATTTTGGACACATTGGTAACGTTGCAAACTGCTGGGGTTGTCACGGTAACAATAAAAGCGAAGCCTCTCTAACAGTCCAGAGTGCTGATTCTGATCTTGGATCACCAAGCTCAGCAACTAGTGCAATCATTCCAACGCTTAGCAGTCTATCAACTCAAAGCATACCAAATGGAACTGATACTGTTATCACTGCTACAGGTACAAGCTTTGCTAATACGGTACGTGTGACTCCACGGAACGGTGAACCATACGATCATACTTACACTTCAAAAGTCATGCTAGTAGACCGAGAAACTGAGAGTACGACCATTATTGAGCCAACATCTATTGATTCGACAACGTTGACATTTACTGTTCCTGCAACAATGCCTACAGGGTCCTATGATGTTGTGATACAAAAGGCTTTCCAACATACTAACCCGTTAAATCTTGTTATAACGCCAAGTATGGTAACGAGTCATTCTTTCGTCTACACGCCTTATGGGTCACTTGTTGTCCTTATTGGTACTGGCTTTACTGACAGTATGAATATGTATGGGGTAGCTGGCGGAAAAACTGAATTTGTAGATCAAAATGGTAATCCACCAGTGAGAATGTATCTTTGGAAAGATAACTTTATCGTTGCACATTTCAGTGAAGATCCTGAAAGCGTTACTGTCACCAATATATACGGTGAAGAAACATTTACACTTGATAAAATGGAGTAAGCAGAAAACGGGTAAAACGCTAGTATTTATTATTGATACGCTAGCAAATCAAAACTTAAAAGCGGGAATCACATAAGCTGATTCTCGCTTTTTTTAGTTTAAAAACATTAAAAATAGGAATAGAACAATGAAACATAATAAATGGACAACAGTGATACTCACATTAATGTGCTTAGGCTTAATACTGCCCATTCACGCCAGCGCTACCGATAAAAGTATAAACACCACCACCCAACAAAAAACTATTTTAGCCTTAGTAAATGGTACTCCTATTTATGAATGGCAATTAGAACCCCAAGTTCAGGCTGGGATAAAAAAATACAAACGATTCAATAAGAAGCAACTACCCGACAACCTAAAACATAGCATTCAAGAAAAAGTATTAGAGAAATTTATCGTCGCTGAACTCATCTCCCAAGCAAGCCAACAAGAAAAAATAACCGATCTTGACCAAAAGGTAAAAAAAGAAATCAAAAAGCGCACTGCAAAAAATAAAGACCAAACAGTCAATAAAGAACATATTAAGCACCAAATTCAAATCGATGAATACTTAAAAAAACACAACCTAATAAACCCACAATTATCTAAAAAAGAACTTAGAGAATTCTATGAAAAAAATAAAGAAGGCTTTGCCAGCAAACAAGAAACGGCTCATGTTCTACACATTGTAGTCAAAAAAAATAAAAATAAAGTCATAGAAGCACGAAAACTTATTCTGGATGGAAAACCGTTCTCTGAGGTTGCAAAAGAAATTTCTGAAGATGCCAACGCACCTCAAGGCGGAAATCTTGGCTTTATGGAGCCCAAATACATGCCCGAAGCCTTCGATAAAATTGCGTTTTCAATACCCATTAATACACTAAGTGACATAATAAAAACAGAGCATGGTTACCACATACTAAAAGTATTAGAGAGAAAACCTAAAGGAACAATACCTGCATTTGATGATATGAAAGATTTTTTATCCAAAGGTTTATCACCACAGCTGAAAGCCGAGAAAGTCGCGGCTCACGTTAAAAAATTAAAAGCACAAGCCAATATAAAAGTACTACTTTCTCCATCGACAACAGAAACATCTACAAATTAATAAAACAACTCTAAATAACCTATCAATGCTACCCAATTTTACAGGGTAGCCCTTTAAACACGCCACATCCAAACACTTTTAACCCCGAATCCCCAGATAGAAAATACGTTTATAGCACAAAATGCTTGACGCATTTAGTAAACTTAAAAGAGAACGTATCACCAATGAGATGACATTATCTAAGCTCACTACGCACATCAATTGCTTGCATTCTAATTCGCATTTCTATCTGGGGACTCAGGCTAAAATTTGACATAGACACAAGTAATTAAATAAAGTACCATTAAAGCCTTAATGATGTCTTAAGACTCCCCGCCTTTCATTTAAAAAATAATTTTTACTTTTAGCAAAGCCCACAATACATAAATGCCTACCCACTACAGACAGGAAACAACATGAATATACCTCGATTTAGCCTTCTCTATTTTATTGTATTCATATTAATAACCTTTAGCTCAACAGGGCATACCAGAGGAAAAAGTATTTTTATTGGGCCTCCGACTGAACCACAGTGCAGAAACTGTCATGATGATTTAGCCCAATTTCCAATGCTTAAAACCAATAACCGTGATCGTCACCATACATTAATTGGTTCAATCATCCCAACCATAAGCAGATCAAAAGCACCTAATGCCATTGGAGCAAACAATACAGGCTCACCCTACATGTGCCTTTCATGCCATGCTTTAGCGCTCAACGTAAAAACAGGAACCAAATTCCTCATTGAACCTTTTAGAGACTGCTTGCAATGCCACCCTGTTCACCGCGTAACAGGAATGCCCATGAGAGGAAACAACGTACATCATGAAACCCAAACCTTTCAACAACGAAGATGCTTTGTCTGCCATAATCAAGGTGGAATGGGCGGTGGAATGGGCGGTGGAATGAGGCGATAAAATTTAACGGTGAGAACATTCGCATTTTTTATATAGGATGGTATAATTACTTAAGGTTTAATTCAAAAAATCCTAATAAAACATACAAAGAAATTTATACATTACAAAAAGTCGTCCGTCCTGTATTTAATTAAAAAGCGTAGATATAACAACTAAACCTACGTTCAATAAGGGGGGGGAAGGATGGCGAAAAAGACATTGGAGAATACATAAATGAAAAACAATAAAAAAATAATGATAGTAGCACTCTTAACCGCAATCACTTCTTCAGCCCATGCTGCAGAAACTCTTATTGATTTTGAAGACGATGCCTTTAAGACTGTTCTGAAAGAAGGAATAGATTCTTTTTCCTACGAAAATGTGACTTTTTCTGGAATTGGCCGTGACTCATCAACCCCCGCGCTATTTTCTTTTTCAAATAAAAATATACTCGTTACGCTTGATACATCTGGCTATTTTTTACAAACTGGCGTACAAAATTTTGAAACACTCCAGCTTTCATTTACCACAGATGTAAATGATTTTTCATTTAATTTTGGAGGGACTAATAATGATTGGGAACTCACTGCTTTCGATCAATCCGATACAGAGATTGACAGGCTATTAATTAATAGCTTAGAGAACAATGGTGGCAATACCTTTGGAATCTCTTCAGGATTAACAAATATTTCATACGCTACATTAACCAACTTAGGTGATCCGTTTTTTGGAAACTTAGAAGCTGTTGCTTCAGTGGATAACCTCAAATATAGTACTACTTCTCCAATTCCAGAGCCATCCACTTATGCCTTAATGCTTGGCGGATTAGGGTTTGTTGGATTTATGGCGGCGCGCCGACGCAATAAAAAGATAGCTTAATTTGAAATAATGTGAGTAACTACTCTATAAATAGAATGGTTACTCAAAAAATGTCTACCTAATTTCTTCTAATGCAAATCTTAAAGCACCTAAATCAACTACTGAGTAACTCGCTCAGCTTCAATTTTTTGAAATACACCTTTTAAATCTTGTTCTAGTTTAGCGGCTTCTTCTTCTGTCATTTCTGAATTTTGACCAATTTTTTCAACCAATTTTTTTACTTCTGAGTCTAATTTTTCAGGGGGAATCCCTTCAGATGAACTCAATAATTCTTTAATCGCCTCTTTCTGTTCCGGCGTTTTATTTGGTTTAATGACACCTTTTACTTCTTCAATCTCTACAGATTCAACTTCAACCCCCGTAGAAGCCTCTGTATCAGAAGTCGCTTTATTCGCTGAATCTTGTTCAGAATCACTACAACCCGACGAAAAAACAACCATAACTGCCACTAAACCCATCCACTTCATATTCATACCATCATTACCTTGCTTTGAATTAAAAAAACATCTCTTTTATATCAGAAAAATCATTATAACACCAGCCTTAATACGAGTAAGTATTTGAACTTATTTAAAAGCTACATCATATCCAATGGATCCACATCCAGACTCCAACGTACTTTGCGCGCTAAAGGACTCTTATAAATGTAAGGCTCCATCTCTGCTAGCAATTGATGTAAGTTTTGACGCTTAGCGGACTGCAATAACAGTTGAAAACGGTATCGTCCTTGACGACGTAACATGGGAGCAGCAACAGGGCCCCAAAATTCGATTTGAATTTCATCTTTATTTTCTTTATTCATTTTTTGTAAATTTAATGCTAACCCTGCTTTAAGTGACGCTAAAAAATTCATCACATCTTGAGGGTTACTGGCTTCTGCTCGAACGAGTATTTGATAACAGAGGGGGGGTAAATTTGCATGAAGGCGATCACGCAATGCTTGTTGTGCAAACACATCATACCCTTCTCGAATTAAAGTCGTTAGCAGAGGATGGTCGGGTTGATGGGTTTGAATCAACACCTCTCCTGCTTTTTTAGAGCGACCTGCTCGCCCTGCTACCTGCATAATCAGTTGTGCCATGCGCTCTGCGGCACGGTAATCGGCACTAAACAAACCTTGATCGATGTCTAAAACACCCACTAAGGTAACATTGGGAAAGTGATGCCCTTTTGCCAACATTTGTGTACCAATTAAAATATCCGCCTCGCCTCGTTGTGCAATACCCGTCAGTTCAGCCATTTTTCCTTTTCGGCGCGTGGTGTCCCGATCAATTCTTAAGATGGAATGCTCAGGAAACCAAGCAGCCATCGTCTCATGCAATCGTTCAGTGCCTTGCCCCACTTTAATAAATGAGTCGTCACTTTTACAACTTGGACAACACTCAGGTTCAGCCAGCTGTTCACCACAGTGGTGACACTGCAAATAATCATGATTTTGCCCTGAATGCAAAGTCATATTGGCATCACAACTGGGGCAACTCGCTTGCCAGCCACATTTATGGCACATTAAAATAGGGGCAAATCCACGGCGATTTAAAAACAGTAAAATTTGCCCCCCCTCTTCTAAACAGCTCTGCATTGCAATTTTTAATGGGCGAGATACCCCTTCTTGAATTTTTTCCCCCCTTATATCCAATAATTTTAAACTTGGCAAAGAAGCATTGCCCGCACGCTGCTTTAGCTCTAAATGTTGATAACGCCCTTGATTCACATTATGCAAACTCTCTAACGAAGGGGTTGCCGAACCTAATACTACGGGAATTTTTTCTTGAAAAGCGCGTTGCACAATCAGGTCTCTCGCCGAATACCGAAAGCCCTCTTGCTGTTTATAGGAGAGATCGTGCTCTTCATCAATAATACAAAGCCCTAAATTTTTAAACGGTGTAAACACAGCCGAACGCGTACCCAATAATACCTTCGCCTGCCCCGTTCGCATAACATGCCATGCACAATGTCGTTCAGTATCATTTAAGCCCGAGTGCAAGCTTGCCACAGGGATGCGTAATTGCGCTTCAAAGCGGCTCACCATTTGAGGCGTTAAGCCTATTTCAGGCACCAATACCAACACCTGTTTACCCTGAGTAATCGCCGCTTCAATCATCCCCAAGTACACTTCCGTTTTACCACTGCCCGTAATGCCTTCAAGTAAATAAGCACAGAAACCAGAAGAAATACTCTGTAACTCATTCACCACTGTATCCACGGCGACTTGTTGTGCCTCATTTAAGATGTGCTTGGGTGATGTTTTGTATACCGATTGGGCTAAACAAGACCCTTCTCTTTCTTGGAGCCACCCCATTTGAAGCAATTTTTTAACAGAGGGTTGCCAATTTTTAAGCGCTTGAGAAAGGTTAGTGGCAGAAAAATAGCCCTGATTTGAAACCTTTGCTTGCTTAAAAAACTCAAATACCGCTCGTTGCCGTGAGGCATTTTTAGACAATTCATCCTGCGACGCTTGCTCCCCTAACGGAGTCAAAGACCAGTGTGCCATGCCCTTCGCTTTGGCGGGCTCTCCCATTCGTAACCGCTTAGGCAGCACCGCAGACACCACCTCCCCAATCGGTTCATGATAATACTGGCTTGCCCAGTGAAATAAACTAAGTTGTTGGGCTGTGAACAGAGGAACAGTATCAATCACTTGATCTATTTTTTTAAGTTTCGCAATTTCAAACTCGGTTGAGTTGTTCAACGACATCACCAAGCCCACTACTTTTTTATTACGAAAAGGCACCCAAACACGGCCACCGACAACTGGTACACCTTCTGATTCTACGCATACATAGTCTAATGGGGATAAAAAAGGACCTGAAACGGCCACTTGTACAATCGATGATTGGGACAAAAATAATTCACTCTTAATACAGGATAGGGGGGGGATTTTTTAAACCCCAATCCCGAGATAAAAAATACGTTAAAATAACGCCCATTCAAACCTTAAATTCAAAATCAAAACATGCCCTTACCTAACTCTTCCCCCCCCTATTTTACCCACATTTTAGCTCAGTTTATTCGCTATCAAAACCACCTACAAACCCAAATAGGTCATATTGTAGCTTGGGCAGGCTTGGCGCTAGTCGGCATTACCGCACTGGTGGTTATTTTACGCTACGGCTTTGAAACAGGTTCCATTGCACTGCAAGAGAGCATTATGTATGCCCATGCCATCTTATTTATGTTGGGCATGGCTTACACTTACCAACAAGACAAACATGTTCGAGTGGATGTATTTTACGCCCATTATTCCAGCAAACAACGTGCATGGGTGAATTTATTAGGCACGCTCTTTTTAACGTTGCCCACCATGGTTTTTATTTTTTGGATTGGCTGGGATTACGTCGCCATGAGCTGGAGCATTCGTGAAACCTCTGTTGAATCCAGTGGCATCGCCTATCTGTACCTATTAAAAAGCTTAATTTTAATCATGGCCCTGCTGATGATCTCTCAAGCACTCTCCGTCGCCGCACAAGCGTGGCTCACCCTTTTTGCCCCCCCCTTGCCACAACCATTAGAACAAGATAATGATCACCTAGAAGGAAAGCTCTAATGGAGTGGTTAGCACTGGTTTTATTTGCCGTTATTTTTATCGCCTTACTCATTGGCTTTCCTGTCGCACTGACCTTAGCTGGTACTTCTCTGCTGTTTGCGTTAATTGCCAACGCCTTTGGTGCTTTCGACATGGCCTTTTTACACAGCATTCCCAGCCGTATTTTTAGCATTATGAGCAATGAAATACTCATTGCCGTGCCCCTGTTTATCTTTATGGGTGTGATGCTTGAAAAATCCAAAATTGCTAAAAATCTACTGCACACCATGGACGAAGTGATGCGTGGCATTAAAGGCGGACTGGGCATTGCCGTCATTATTGTAGGCATGTTACTCGCCGCCAGTACGGGTATTGTGGGTGCAACGGTGGTGACCATGGGCTTATTGGCCTTACCCACCATGCTCAAACAAGGCTACTGCCCGCGTATTGCAAGCGGAACCATTTGTGCCTCGGGTACGTTGGGACAAATTATCCCCCCCTCTATTGTCTTAATTTTACTGGGCGATGTACTGTCCTCCTCCTATCAACAAGCGCAGCTCAATCAAGGCATTTTTTCGCCCGAAGCACTCTCGGTAGGCGATCTCTTTATTGGCGCATTACTGCCCGGTATGATTTTAGTGGTGCTGTACATGCTCTATATTTTTTACAAAGCCATGACCCGCCCCGATTTAATCCCCAATAACATCGGCGAACCCGTTACACCAGGATTAGGAAAAAGAGTCCTTAAAAGCTTATTGCCCCCTTTAGGGCTGATTCTATTGGTTCTAGGCTCTATTTTAGGTGGGTTCGCCACCCCAACCGAGGCCGCATCTTTAGGCGCACTGGGTGCATTACTGCTTGCCACAATCAATAAAAAACTCTCTTTAAGCACCTTAAACCACGTTATGCGCAATACATTACAAGTGACCAGCATGATCTTTTTAATTTTTATTGGAGCCGCTTTTTTTGCGCTGGTGTTTAAAGGACTAGGAGGCGATGAACTCATCACCGAACTGCTAATGGATCTACCCGGTGGTGTGTTTACCGCCATGTTAATCGTGATGGCACTGCTCTTTGTTTTAGGATTTTTCTTAGACTTTATTGAAATCACCTATGTGGTGGTTCCCGTGGTCGCCCCCGTACTATTGATGATGGGCGTTGACCCTATCTGGCTGGGCATTATGATCGCCATTAACCTACAAACCGCATTTTTAACCCCCCCCTTTGGCTTTGCTCTTTTTTACCTAAAAGGTGTAGCAAACAACCTAAAAACCAGCGATTTATACAAAGGGGTTGTGCCGTTCATTTTGATTCAACTCAGCGTGTTGGCTTTAATTGCCATTTGGCCTGAACTGGTAACCTGGTTACCGAGCTTGGTTTATTAAAAAACACGTTTTAAGTTTTATCTTATTAACTCCCATAAACTACTCAATATTGCCTTATAAAAGACGAATTAAATACGTTTTCCTACTCTTTAGGGTTAAAAATAAATTTAAGGCATCATCATTTAAAATGAATAATTTTAAGTAAGTACAAAATACAATCAGTAAATTGATATAGAATATGAAACTATAGATAAAATCAGTGCAGACTGCCTAACTTAACTTAGGCTTGTAAGCTCATATTTTTCACCCTTTTTCAGAAACCATCTGAGCAGTTACTAAAATTTAAACTCCAACGATTAAGTTCACTTTTTTGTTCGCTGATAAAATCAAGGAAAAATTGCAAACAATGAAAACTCATCACTTTCAATTACCATCTTGGATATTTATCCTACTTATATCACTACTACTCGCTAGTTGCGGTGGAGGTGGAGGAAATAACAGTGAAGAAAAAGCAGACCAGACACCCTTAGTCGCTGAATATACAGATGTTACTGGAAAGACTAAAACCATTCCCGTAGAGCAGGTAAGCAATACAGAATACATCGCCGACATCAGTGCTATTGACAATGCGGAAAACAACCAACTTATTGTCACTTTAAACGCGAATACAACAAAAGATACAAGCGAAACCACCAATACCATTCAAGGCATTACAAATCAAAGCAGCACAGAAGAACAAATTTTATCCGTTACATACAACGATGAAAACTACGAGTTTTATGAGTTTCAGATTTCTGGAAAAAATAATCGCTTTGAAATAGACATCAGTGGTCCTTTGGAAAAAGGGAGCACCGAATTAATGCTTACTATTAAGCCAACACCTGCTCCAACACCTGCTCCAACACCTGCTCCAACTCCTGCTCCTGCTCCTGCTCCAACTCCTGCTCCAACTCCTGCTCCAACTCCTGCTCCAACTCCTGCTCCAACTCCTGCTCCAACTCCTGCTCCAACTCCTGCTCCAACTCCTGCTCCAACTCCTGCTCCAACTCCTACTCCAACTCCTGCTCCAACTCCTGCTCCAACTCCTGCTCCAACTCCTGCTCCAACTCCTGCTCCAACTCCAACTCCAACTCCAACTCCTGCTCCTGCTCCAACTCCAACTCCTGCTCCAACTCCAACTCCTGCTCCAACTCCAACCTCAGCGGCTCTCCCAACTGAAGTTGAGGCCATTCGTTTTTTAACACAGGCTACCTTTGGAGCAGATAAAAAATCCATTGAAAAATTACAAAATATTGGCTATCAAGCTTGGTTAGATCAGCAATTTCAATTAAACAGCAAAAGTCATTTAAACCTAACCATCAACGTTGCAACAGAAAAAGGCAGAGAAGGATTTCCTAATTCAGAATCCAGTATCATTAATCCAAAACGACTTTGGAGTTTACAACAAGATCAAGAAAGTGCTTGGTGGCATAAAGCCATTTTTAGTCAAGACCAATTACGTCAACGAGTCGCCTTTGCTTTGAGCGAACTGCTTGTTATTTCCTCATCAAGCAATCCACTACAATTTCATGCTGAAGGCATTGCGCATTATTACGATTTATTAGTACAACACAGCTTTGGTGATTTTCGAGAATTACTGAGTGATATTTCTAAAAACCCTACTATGGGTATTTATTTATCTCATCAAGGAAACGAAAAAGGAGATCCCTCTACAGGGCGTACACCAGATGAAAATTTTGCACGAGAACTCATGCAACTATTTACCATAGGTCTGTATGAATTAAAATTAGATGGTTCCTATAAAACCGATAGAAATAACCTGCCTATCCCTGCGTATTCACAAGAAGATGTAAATAATATGGCGCGCGTTTTAACAGGCTGGACTCGCAAACTAATTTATACTGACAATAAATTTGTACGCAGTGGTCGCAATAAACCAGGTGGTTATGCCGAGCCGATGGAGTGTATCGCAGAATACCATGATCAAAATGAGAAAACACTGCTTGGCAAAACCATTCCTGCTGGTCTCAACTGCGAAGAAGACCTAGAAGCGGCCTTGAACATTTTATTTAATCACCCTAATGTAGGGCCTTACATCAGCAGGCACCTAATTATACGCTTCATAACCTCCAATCCAAGTCCTGATTACATTCGTCGAGTTGCAAGCGTGTTTAACCAAGACGAACAAGGAAACCGAGGCAACCTGAAAGCCGTCATTACAGCCATTTTACTAAATCAAGAGGCCAGAAATGTATCCAAGGCACAGCAGCCTAAATTTGGTATTTTAAAAAGTCCAGTGATGATCGTTACTCAGCTATTAAGAGCATTTAACCCTATACAACCGCAGGGAATCTATGCCCGAATTACGGCTGAAATCATGACACCCCTGCGAGCCTCATCTGTATTTAATTTTTATCCAACGGATCACCAACCAGCAGATGATAATTTCATCAAAAACAAGCTGGTCGCACCAGAAGCGCAAATCTATAACGATACCAGCTTAACGGCTCATTATAACTTTATCAATAACACCGTTAAATATAGAGAAATTAGACAAAAAATTTATGTCGATAAAGATAACAGAGAGCCAAATAAGGGATTATTTGATGACTCTACACTTGAGCCTTGGCATAACTCACTCCATATTGATTTAAAGTTTGAATTAAACCTATTAGAAAAATCGTTATCTGGCTCTGTCGGCGGAGGTTTTGACAAAATAGAAGATGATGACAAACGCTCAGAAGCCATTACGCTATTAATCGAACACCTAAACATCAAACTTGCTCAAAGTAGGCTCTCTAGTGAAGAAAAAGAAATATTACATGAGTACCTGACACGGGTTCGTCGTGGGGATTTGCCTAAAAAACGTGCTATTTATCTTATTCAAGAAGCGGTACTACTCAACGTTTTATTACCTCACTTTGCCATACAAAAATAGGAAATTTAAACCATGATTAATAGACGAAAATTTCTTAAAAACTTTTTACTCGGCTCTTCTGCTCTCACCGCCGGAAGTGTAAGTCAATTAGGCATGATCCGCTCAGCCTTAGCCGCGCAAAACACGGAGTTTTCAGACTACAAAGCTCTCGTGTGTGTTTTATTAAATGGGGGAAATGACTCCCTTAACATGCTGGTACCCATGGCAGAAAGTGGCTCCTATGCCTATGCCGATTACGAAAGCGCACGCGAAGATCTGGCCGTTGCAAATAATCGTATGAAGGTATCGGACTTTTACAGCGGTAACCAATTACATGCCAACCCATATCCTAAAGGCAACACAAATGCCTACCGACATGGTATTTTTTCTGTAGATGGTAACAACAGTATTGGCGTCAATAGCTTAATGCCTGAGCTGGCACGGCTCATTAACGAAAAAAAAATAGCCGTTATTGCCAACACTGGCAATTTAATTACACCTCTTAGCAAAGAGGAGTACCTCAACAAAACAAGACCTCTCCCCCCCTTTTTATTTGCGCACAATCATCAAACGCGTGCTTTGTTTACAGGATGGGCAAATAACTTGCAAGCAAAAGGTTGGGCTGGAAGACTGGCGGATAATTGGATAAAAGGTGGCCCTGCTACGCTATCACCGCTGGGGTTAAACATATCTTATTCTGGAGCTTCACGCCTACAAGAGGGCGGCATAACCATTCCAAGCATACTGCCAACCTCTAACATTCCTACACATTGGGGTCTTAATCCCGACTATAGCAGACGAGCTACCTTAGACCAATTAATGAGCGTGGAAGCCAATTCTTATTTTGATCATTTATATAAAAACAAAATGGTTAGTTCTATCAACAATATGGAAATGATTCGCGAAACATGGAATGGAGAAGAGAACCAAAACCCTTTTGAAGGGGTTACTGACAGTTATGGAAACGCTTTATTTACGACTCCTGATGCGGCACAAGTCAATCTAGACTCAAAACCTGCCGATAAGTTCATTAAACAACTTGAGTCCGTTGCTAAAATGATTCGTTTAGGCAAAACAACCCAAACACTCGGGACGAATAGACAAATTTTCTACGTCACCCTTTCTGGGTTTGACACGCACAGTGAACAAAACAATAATCATCCAGCTCGACTAAGAGAGCTAAGTTTAGCACTAGATAAATTTAACCGCGCCATGTCGCACCTAAATACAGAAAAAGAAGTGGCGTTATTTACTGTCTCCGATTTTGGACGCACCGTTCGCTCGAATAAAGGCGGTACAGACCATGCATGGGGTAGCAACAGTCTTGTTATGGGAGGCGATCTTACTGGAGGCATCCTAGGCACCCTTCCCGATATCAGCTTGGGAGGCAATGATGATGTTGCAAAAAAAGGGCATATCCTACCCTCCATAGGACAAGATCAACTACATGCAACACTAGCAAGTTGGTTTGGCGTTGAAGACCCTTTGATTAAAGAACTTTTTCCTAATATTACAAACTTTAAATCAGGCCCCAACCAATCCAGTGCTTACTTAAACCTGTTTAAATAAAAATACTTATGCAAATTCAAGTGATGCATAAACGGTTGTTCGGTTATTTAAAACGCTCTGAATCCGTAACCGCTTAGCGATTGAACAATATATATAGAGCAATCTAAACCGTAAAAAAACAACTAAAATTCATACTTGAATAAACCATCATTTTAAAGTAAAATACGCTCCTTATAGAATTTTGGCATTAACAAAACCTAATATGTTTAGTCCTCCCTTGTTAATAGTTCACATCATTCTGCTCCGCAGAGCCATTTGCTAACACATCAAAAAGAACCGCTAACCTATCATTATTGTAACTAGGTCACGCATTCTGAACTATTCTGATGCAAAGGTGCTCTACTAATAGAACACAATATTGCCCCAGAATAACGAATCAACGACTTTTCGTTTAATGTACGACTTAAACATTTATGTTTAGTGAGTCGCGCTA
>Ga0256834_1001639_pt1 | contig 14937 bp, 17 predicted proteins | sample 4281140metaG_FD_190536 | JGI IMG/M metagenome (GOLD analysis project Ga0256834, IMG submission 190536) | Hydrothermal vent microbial communities from East Pacific Rise, Pacific Ocean - 4281-140 | ecosystem: Environmental > Aquatic > Marine > Hydrothermal vents | place: Pacific Ocean: East...
TTAGAATTGGATAAGGATGCAGGCGCATCTTAATCACTTTTTTAAGGGCCTGTAGCTCAGTTGGTTAGAGCAGTAGACTCATAATCTATTGGTCGAAGGTTCGAGTCCTTCCAGGCCCACCATATTTTAAGCTCTATAATCAGTAACTTATCGTGATTATAGGGCTTTTTTTATGTCTGGGTTGAGCGTGTTTTAGTAAAAAGGTACAATAAAGGTACACTCATGAGATTCAGAGGGTACAATATGGCTACTATTATTAAGACTCCTGCAGGTAATTGGAAAGCACTTATTCGTATTACAGGGCATCCTCCCACTTCTCAAACTTTTAGAGTTAAAAGGGATGCAACTAACTGGGCAAGAACCACAGAAGATGAAATTGTTCGTGGTATTTATATTCCTAGAAATAACTCTGAAAAAACCACAATTACTAAAGCTTTGGATCGCTATCTCAAAGAAGTTACCCCAACAAAAAAACCTACAACACAAAAACTTGAATCTAACAAAGCTAAGGTAATCCGTAAGCATCTTGGTAGTTATACTTTAGCGTCTTTAAATGCAGAACAAATTACAAAATTTCGAGATCAGCGCCTTTCTATAGGATTGAGTTCGACTACAGTTCGATTAGAGTTAGCTATGTTGAGTCATTTATATACTATTGCTATTAAAGAGTGGGGTATGGGCTTACAAGCTAACCCTGTATTGAATGTGAGAAAGCCAAAACAATCAAAAGGTCGTGATCGTCGATTAGAAGGCAATGAAGAACAAAAACTTTTAGCTACTTGTGAAGCGTATAGTAATCCCATGCTTGCATGGATAGTAAAGTTAGCCTTATATACTGGTATGCGTCATGGTGAAATAGTTAATCTTAAGCGCAGTAATGTAAACCTGGATAAGAAAACTCTATTTCTGTCAGATACTAAAAATGGTGAATCTCGAACAGTACCACTTTCAAGTAAGGCAATAGAGGTTATCAGGGAAGTTCTTACTCATCCGATACGCCCAATAGATACTAATCTATTATTTTTTGGTGAACCTGGTCGTGATGGCTTGCGCCGACCTTATGTGACAAGCAAAATATGGACTGAAGCAAGAAAAAAAGCTGGTATAGAAGGGCTTCGATTCCATGATCTACGCCATGAAGCCACTAGTCGCTTTGTTGAGGCAGGTCTTTCAGACTTGGAAGTTTCTTCTATAACAGGGCATAAAAGTATGCAGATGTTAAAACGTTATACGCACCTTAGAACTGAAAATCTTTCTGATAAAATTGCTGATATTTAATAGGGAGAAGAGCTTAAAGGGTTTCTTGGATAGGTGGAATAACGTATAACTTCACGTGATCCAACTTTAGTTGTTGCAAAGGGTGATAGTATTTTATCAATGGCCTCATTTGCACTAAAGCCAGCTCTTTCAAATAGTTTGAAGAAATTATTTCTCATGTTTTCTAGCAAGCTAAAAGTAGTTTGAGTAATGAAGGACGCTTCATTGATAGAACCTATATTCTGAGCATAGTAATCCCTATAGAACTGAGAAAATTCTTTTTCGGTTAGATATTCTTGTAGAATCATATTGAAGGTTTCTGCAAGCGCATTTAATGGATGATTCAATTTCTCTAAGCTAGGTAGGCCATCAAATTTTGGGTCGTTGTAATATTTTTTCTCTATTTTTTTAGACTTATCGGATGAGTAGTAATCAGTGTAAAATGATGATGTTACATAGGTTGATAAACTGGAAATTATTTCAATATTTTTATCATTTATCGTAATAGAATGCTCATCTTTTAAAATAAAGTCTATACAGTTTAAAGCTGTAAGGAAATCTAACAGTAAATCATTTTTGTAGTTAGAGTCGTTGTCGGTATTTGTGCAAAGCAAGCAAAACATATATGGAATTATTGATCCAAAATAATACTTTTGGTAAATATCAGCAATGTATTGAGGTATATCAATCCCTGTGTATGATGGTATGCCGATAGTAAGGTCGTATTGTTCATGTTGTCGAGGGTCTGTGATTTTACTGTGTGCAGGGGAATAAAGATAACCAGCCCGAGAGCTTGGACCTGATATAGATATGTATGCGCATCCATTATCACTAATCTTAGGTCTCCAATCCTCTGTGATACTTCCCAAAGACTCAATAGCCTCATTTTGAGCATGCTGTTCATCACTGAGGGATTTAAAATCTAGACTGCTCAAGTATAACTGAAAGCGGTTTGTGATTATTGATCGTCCAAACCATTTATTGGCTAAACCATCAAATGCGCTATTCATTTCTACTTGTATTTTAGGTTCGAGAATTGCTTTTCCTCTCCACCATTCGCTGTACCTATTTTTAGAAATATAATCATCTTTTGTTATAACTTCATTTTTTCTTTTATAAGAAAAATTTGCATCTTTGGACTTCATGACGATATTCAATGCGGAAGTCACTTTTTCATATTCTTGTGAATCCCCTAATTGAACTTTTTTCTTTAACAAAGTTGACTTCAATTCCCGTGAAAATCCTTTTACCCTAATGGATTTTGTGAATAAAAAATCATTACCTTTGTATTTTGCAGTCTCATACATCATTGAAAAATAACAATGTTCTGCTTTCGTGTCAATTTATCGAACTAAACCTACTTTGTAATCTAATTAGCGTTAAATAAGAATAGCCATCGTTAAAACTAAGTAATGAAGATTAAACAATGGCAACTACTTTAAATTATTTGTTAGAAAAATATGGCCCTTTGATGACTTTAGAGGCTTTGGCAAAAACACTTGACCGTTCACCTCAAGGGTTGCGTGTTTCATTGAATTCAAAGTCTGAAATATCGAATAAAATTAATGGATGTAGAAGTAATAACATAGGCAGGAGGATGTATTTTAAAACGGAGGCTATAGCTAACATTATTGACGGGTTGGCATAGTAATGTGTGCCAATGCATTCTCAATAAAGGGGCGATTAATTAATGTAGGTATCTTAACTACTCAGCTTTTACAGAGTAGTAAATTTTGAAAAAAAAGAAGTCGCTGCTTCTTCCTGAACGACACCCTACAAGAGATTTTTTCACTTGCGATATTCTCGATCCTTCATTCAAGGATGATCTTGCTAGTATGGAACATCCTATATTTTCCTTAGCGACAAAACCAGATGTAAGTGTCAGGCTGTATAAGCACAATGGAAATGAACTTGAAGTTATACCTAGTGTTTTGGGGGTGGCAACAATATGGGATAAGGATATTTTAATTTACTGTATAAGCCAAATTGTAGAAGGACATAACAGAGGGCGTACAGATATATCTAAAACAGTCAGAATGACGGTTTATGACTACCTTAGAACCACTAATAAGTCTACTGCTGGTTCAATCTATGAGCGCTTGCCAGCATCTCTTGACCGTTTGGCTGGTACACGGGTTAAAACGAATATCAAAACTAACGGAGAAAGAATAAAGGAGGGATTTGGATTAATTGATAAATGGAAAGTCGTTGAAAAATCCTCATCCGATGAAAAGATGACCGCTATTGAAATCACACTATCAGATTGGCTTTACAGTGCGGCAAAAGGGAAAGATATATTAACGCTTGATCGAGACTATTTTCGTCTTCGTAAAGGGTTAGAGCGTAGAATATATGAACTTGCAAGAAAACACTGCGGAAATCAAAAAAAGTGGAAAATTAGACTTAAGCTGTTGCACAAAAAATCAGGTTCAAAGTCTACGATAAAAGAATTTAGAAGAAACATCAAAGAAATAATTAGCTGTAACCATTTGCCAGGTTATAGAGTTTACTTTATCAATGACCGTGATTTAGTAGTGTTTTATAGTAGAAATGGAAATGATGAGTTAATCAAAGATGTAATTCAAGGCACTCTATTTTAAGATTTAATCTACTCTCTGCTTTATGTTCTGTAAGGCATTAATATACGGTCAATATTTAATTTTTCTGGTGTGGGCATCAAAACTTTTCTCTTATCATCTTTTTGTGAAAGTATCGTACTATCACCCACCTAACCCTGTGGATTGTATCGTACTATCACCCACCATAGGTATGAAAGTGCCATCGTACTATCACCCACTAAAACTTGTTTAAGCTATTGATATTGATGTTCTTTTGAGAGTGTAACTCGCGCGTGCGTGCGCGCGTTTAACTTAAAAATATTATTAACAATAATAGGGTTTGTGTAAGACGCCAAAGATGTTTATTGGAGGCGCTATCCTTAAAAGGAGGGGGGGTAATCTGCTTGTTGAGCAGGTGCTGTATAATAAACAAAATTTCATTTTTAAGGTGATGTTAATGGATAAGTATAATTCTGATTTTTGGGTTCAGTTTTCACCGATCCTTTTTCTTATTTTTTTGGGCTTACTAATTCTTTGGATTAAGTGGCCTGAAGAGAAAGTTAGAATGAAACAGTGCAGAGAAGCCAGAGAGAAACGAGAAAATAATAAAGACAGTGCTGCTGATCTTGCGATAGTTACTATGCCTATCTGGATGGATAGTGAAACTAAATCAGGCTTAAGTTCAGACTCAAAGGAGAGCAGTAGTGATTCTGGAAGTGATAGTTCGTCGTCATTAAGAGACTGGGATTTTTTTCTTTAAAGTTAGATTGATTAAAGCCTTATAATTTTCATAAATTAATGAACTGTAATGATCCATTGGGTTTAATTCATTAAACCCTTGCTAACTCTTAGTGCTTTGAACGAGGGAGTCAAGTTGAATCGTGTTGTTCTATTCTGCTTTACTCTCTCGTTCAAAATACTATTTCTTTTGCCTTCGGCGAGGTTACAGGAAGAACGGCATCTTATGCTCCGTCTCTTTCTATTTTATAAAAAATGAAAGTGACGGAGTGCGAAACCACTGATAACAGTTATGGCATATAGGCTTTAGAATAGCCTAACTTGTGCAAGTGCCTTTTTAAAGATAGAATAAACACATACAATGTTTTACTGTTCATTAAAAACAGATGTTTTCTTACAAAGTGTTTAAGCGAGAAAAAGGTTCTAACCTGACACTAAATTGCTACAAAATATGCTTGAAAGAGCAAAATTATCTCATCAAATAATTCTTACGAATTAAAATTTATTTACTGCAGTAATCGCGGTACTAAGCCCCTTTACAAAAATTTATCTGCTGATAAGTGGTACAGAGACTAATTCGACCACTGCGCCAGCAGTCCGAATTTATGGTCTCTTGTGCTTTTTTTATTAATCGCGTGGGAGGAAAAAAATAGCGCAAAACAACGAAAGAGTTAGTCCAGACCTTAAGAAAATGGATACGATTTTTTAAGGGATCATTGCAAAAAATATATTCAGTTACGGCTCAATATATTTGGCAATTTAATTACATTAAACAGTATTTAATGCCGTGCATTTTTTATAAATGCTAATGGGAGAACTATAATTTTTTGAGGTAGCTTATGTCACATCGCACAGATTATCAGCTTAAAATGATACTAAAATACAATAAGGATGGGAGTCAGAATACTTGTGAAACTCGACACCAGAATTTGATGAAATTCATTAAGCATATGCAAGAAAAAAGAGGTTATTCTACTCATTGGGATTTGCATAAACTTGGTAAAAAAGAGATTCATCGCTATGTGCATGATCTCAAAATTAGAGGTTTGGCGCATCGTACTATCGAAAATAATCTAAAAGATATTCGTTGGTTAGCCACTAAGGTTAATCGTGAACACTTAATGCCATCAAATCGTGATTGTGGGCTTCAAAAACGTTCATTCAGTAATGATAATAAGGCCGTTCGCCTTAATGCTTCACATTTGTCTAGTATGAATGAACGGATGCAGCTTATTAATAGGCTAAAAGCAGAATTTGGATTAAGAGAGAAAGAAGCTCTTAAATTTGGTCATAAATTTGCAACGGCACAAGCGGGAAAGGTTTTTCTCAAAGATACCTGGTGTAAGAATGGTCGTCCTCGTACTATCGAAATCGTAAATAATAGACAGAAGATGCTTTTGATAGAGGTAGGGGAGTTTCAAAAAGAGCATGGAGATTACTCGATGATTCCTCATGATTTGAAGTTCGATACTTACCGTAATTATGTTCAATCTAATAGTAAAGAGTTGGATATTAAAGGGCATTCATTTCGCCATCAGTGGGCGCAAGATCGATTTAAGCAGCTGAGTGGGCTGGATTGCCCTATTGCTGGAGGCTCTAGTTATACAAATTTAAGTGCTGCAGAGCAATCTCAATGGGACAATGCTTCAGCTATAGTAAATCAAGAGTTGGGGCATGGTAAAGGCAGGATGGATATAACGGCAACTTATATAGGTGCGGGATGAAATAGCTATTGTTCGTCGTTTGGTTTGCTACCCTTATTTAGAGAAATCACAGTATAAATCAAAACTCCTAAAGGAATTGCAGCGATAACAATCTTCATTATTATTTCTAATCCAGGGTCTAAGCTCATTACAGTTCCTCTAGTTTGTTTATTATTGCTACTATCATACGTTGATGTGCTTTTCCGACAGTTGGAAATGATAATACCAGTTTTTAAGATTCTTGCTTTAGGTTTTCCTCTGTCCAGTAGTAAAGCTTTTCCCTGCTATTGGGTATGAGAGTACCTAAAAGAGGGTTTATCTCTGGGTCATACATGCTTAAAGAATCTGAATTAAAGCTGTCAGCGATACTTTTAAGCTCCTCTAATAGTTTTTCACAGGTTTGTTTGTTAGCAAAAGAATGTGCGCTTAGTTGTAAAATAAGGTCTTGCCCAATAGAGAGTTTTGCCGATGCATTGAGTGTTGAGTTGGAATTTAGAAGAATATTCTCTAGCACACCATCTAGTGTATGTTGTGTTCTCGATAGGCAGCATTCATAGCCTTTTTGCCATTCTGGTGAAAGAAGAAGCTCTTTAAGGTGGTTTTCAGTAGATAACTTTACAGTATCTATAATTTCCATCATATCTCTATCATTTAGCTTTTCGGCATAAAGCATGGAGAGGTAGGTACTTCTTTTTTCTTCTGTATCAAGTTCAGCAGCAATTTCAAATTTGTTTGGTTTTTTATAGCTCAATTGTTTTCCTCATTATTAGTATTCCAAGGATGAAATGTATGCTCTAGATCATTTGAATATAAATCGGCTTCAGAATATCCGCTTCCGCCACTATCTTTTGAAAATCCATCCGAACTATAAGATTCTTCCTTGTGTTCACCAAGCATATCAAAGATTAGTAAAGCAAAAAAAACAGTTGTTTTCCAAGTAGCTTTAAAAAGTAATTTCCCTAGCTCATATACCACTTTCATAAAACAAAAGAATGTACGTTTCTTAACCATAGTATAGCTCCTCGATCTCTATACTAAGGATTCCTTAGTATCTAGGCAAGTAAAAACCTAAGATTCTCTTAGTCTCAAATATTGAGGCATTAACGTGAGTTCTAAGGATAAAGAAAATTCCCCCATCGGAAGAAGGCTAAAATCTGCACGGATAGTAAAAGGAATATCCCAAAAACAACTGGGTATTTTGGCGGGTATTGATGAGTTCTCTGCAAGTCCTAGAATTAATCAGTATGAGAGGGGTAAGCACGTCCCTGATTTTGCAACCTCAAAGCGTCTTGCAAAAGCGCTATCAATTCCTGTTACATATTTATATGCTGATGAAGAGAAACTTGCTGAGTTTATTCTTCGGTTTGCATCTGCAAGTCAATTGCTTCAGGAAAAGATTATACAGAGTTTAAAGTGATTTTTATTCACCCTTTAAATGTCCTGTAAGTTCATAGTTGTAACAGTGTATTTGTTTGTAGTATGATGCAACTACAAATAAACTACAATATTATTATTATGAACAAACAATCATCAACTGTGTCATTAAGAATTAGCTCTAGTTTGTCAGACCGGCTTAAAGAAGAGTCCACATCAAAAGGAATTTCTTTTAATTCGGAGGTCTTAAAAAGATTAGAAGGCTCTTTTCGCAACAATGAAAGAGCAAGGGAGTTACTAAATCTTGTGGAGCTAGATACTAAATTTTTTAGAGTAAAGCCATCATCAACATATTATGAAAAAGAAAAAATATTAAAAATCCTGGAGAGTATTGATGTTGATAGGATTATATTAGCAGCAAGAAAAGATGATCTGAACGGAGCAATTCTTGTGATGATAATCCATACTAATTTTGCTTCATTTGTAATTGATAGTTTTACATTAAGTATGGCTAGGAAGCCAAGAGTGTATGAAGTAGAAGAAATATTGGAGTTAATAAAAAGCTCAGGCTTAATACTTCTAACAGAGTATTGTCGAACTTATGTAAAAGATACTCGTGATTTCCCTATAGAAGAGGCAATTTCACACATTATGGATTCATCCCCAACTTTAATAACTAATATGAACCAGTATGTATCTATGCTGAAAATCTGATATGTGAAAATATCGTTTCTTAAAGGTTCAACAAGATAGTTAATCGTCAGCCAGTACATATTTAAATTATAAAGGGAATACCAGTGCTCTATAAATACCGTGGAATCAATGAATTTACTGATTCTATTATCAAGGATAAGAGTGTTTGGCTAGCCAAGCCAAAAACACTAAATGACCCTTTAGAATGTAGAGTCCCCAAATTTTCTAAAGCAGAAAAAAATGCTTATGCTAAAAAAGTTATGACTAATCAAATGCAAGGTTTTGCCATGCAAATGGTGATGGCTAAAGATACAGGTGAATTTTTTGGTAAATCTCCTCGTGAAGTTAGAATTCTGATAGGCAAGGTAAAAAGGGAGAAGGATTTTCATAAGAAATATCGAATAGTAAATAATTTTTTAAAAAAAGTAGGGGCTACTGGATTTAGCTCACCTACTGATCAAGTAGACTCATTAAAAAAAATGATTGAAAATGTTGGGGTTTTTAGCTTATCGGAAGATCCTATGAATATGTTGTTATGGTCTCATTATGGTAGTAATCATGAGGTGTTGCTATCGGGCTTTCTAACTCTGCTGGGACTAAGCTAGCAGACGATGAGTATTGTAGAAAAGTCGAATATGCGGAAAAACTCATAGATATAGACTTATCAAAGGGGTTTATGAATGGTCTTTCCTTTTATGCTAGTGGAATTAGGCCCAAGGGGAGAATTGAACTGAAAGATAGCCAGATTCAAAGACTTTTATTTACCAAAACAAAAGCTTGGGAATATGAGAAGGAATGGAGGTATGTTGAAAGCTCCAATGGTTCTTTTGATCTTCCCGGGAGTATTCAGGAGATAGTATTTGGTATGAAGTGCAAGAAAAGTGATATAGAGGCAATAATAACTCTTTGTGAAAAAAGTAATTTGAAAAACGTAGGGTTTAGGCAAGCCTTCATTGCAGCAGGTAGCGATAAACTTCAACTCGGAAAATTAAAATATAACAAGTAAGAGAGTTAATATACGAAAAACTACCCCCAGAGTTTGAGGCTTATATTCTAAATTAATTTGGTTTTTGGTTAATATTCCATACAAGTGGCCTAAGTGTTAGAATAATTTATAAGTATCATTCATTGTAGTCATTAAATGTTTAGTCAAGATGTAAATAAATTTACTGCTATTGATTTATTCTCAGGTGTGGGAGGGCTTACATGTGGGCTAAAAAAATCTGGCTATAGTGTACTTATGGGGGTTGAAATAGATAAGGAAACTGCTCGTGTTTATGAATGTAACCATCCAGAAGTTTTTATTGAAAGCTCCGATATTAGAAATATTGAAGTTAAAAAAGTCCGTAAGAGCTTAGAGTTAAAAAAAGGTGAATTGACACTTCTTGCTGGTTGTCCTCCATGCCAAGGCTTCTCAACTTTAAGAACAAATAATAAAGCAACTTCATTTAAGGATGACAAAAACGATTTAATATTTAACTTTATTGATTGGGTTGAGGAGTTTATGCCCGAACATGTTCTTTTGGAAAATGTGCCTCCTTTGATAAAAGATGAGCGTATAAAAAAAGTTTTAGCAAGGCTTAAAAGTTTGGGTTATTTTATTGATGATTTTACAGTAAGAATAGAGAATGTTGCTGATTACTCTGTGCCTCAAAGAAGAAAAAGACTCGTACTAATATGTTCGCGAATTAAAAAAACAATTTTAGTAGAGAGGATTAAATCACATAAGACTGTTCGCGATGCTATTTTCCACTTAGACATACCAGGAATTAGTGGAGATCCATTACATGATAGATCTGAAAAAAGAAGTTCTTTAATCATGGAAAGAATTAAGAGTATTCCTCATGATGGTGGTAGTAGGGATCAAATGCCATACCATCTCTGGCTAGATTGTCATAAAAGATACCCGGGTGGGTTTAAAGATGTATATGGCAGAATGAAGTGGGATACACTTTCTCCAACCATTACTGGTGGTTGTGTGAATCCATCAAAGGGCAGATTTTTACACCCAGAACAGAATAGAGCCATAACATTGAGAGAAGCCGCGCTATTACAAGGCTTCCCTGAAAGTTATAATTTTATGAACCATGTTGCAAAAGAAAAAATAGCACAGATGATTGGTAATGCAGTGCCTCCAGTTTTTGTACAGCACTTTGCATCTGCTCTGATAGGGGGTAAAGTTGATGCCGATTACTGACGATCTTAAGCATGTACTGCCTGACTTTTGTAAGATGTTGGATGAAGATGAGTATTTACCTGTACTATTAAAAGAGAAGTTCCTTAAGGAAGCAGAAAGCTGGGATAACGTATTATTAACTAATATTGAAGATTTAAAGGAAAAAATTAAAAGTTTTGGTCATCGTAATAAAATGAAATCAAAAACTTCTGGTGATTTTTCTTTATGCTATGGTCATTGTATGACTCATAGGGCATTTGTAAATTATTACAAGAGGCAAAGTTTGCCAAGTGAAAATAGTATCCCTGATCTGCATAGTAGAGAAGTTGAGCAAGAAATTGATGAATTCTTTATGAAAGACTTTGATGAGCAAAAAATGATAATAAATGCTCATTTAGCTTTTTATCAAGAGACTAGTTGGAGTATTTACAAATGGTGCTTTTCAGAGGATTCTTCTAAGAATAGTATTACCTTACCAATTGTAGATGATTCACATGCTAGAAAGATATTTCCACGACTAGCAATTCAGAAGAAGTATGAGTGGATGTATGAAGATAGTATATGGATTTCATTTAGGAATGCTGATGGTGATATAAAGATATTAAAGCCAAATATTTTCGATGGTGGTAGTAATGCTTTAGATAGGAGTGGGAATTGGTACCCTGGAGGGTATACATCACCTGAAAATCCTCATCAGGGAGTGCCAGAATATATTTTTGGGGTTGGTAGCTTTTGTATGAATAAGGTTTGTTCAAGACTAGTAAAGGCGGACATATGAATATAGATATATTTTTAGAGAAAGTAAAAGGACTATCAAAGAGTACGCAATCTACTACTTGGGTAGAGCTTTTTGAATGTTCGCTTAATTCTGAAGATGACTATCATCAAGTACCTTATTTTGATGTATTGATAAGGAAGGTTAAGGAGTTAGTTGAGAAGGGTGAAGCAAGTGAGGTTATTAATGCTATCAAGTCTTTGTGGGAGATGCCAAAATCAACTATCGATAGTAATGAATACATACTGTCATTAGATCAAGTTATTTCTTGTTATGGAGATAGTGAATTAAAAAAATATAGAAGCACTTTCTCTGTTGAATTTATTGAAGGTATCATTAAACACAAATATTACCAGCTGGAAGATAAAATATACTTAATTCTTCGTCTAGCCTCGATGGGTGTACTCAAAACTCAGGATAAAAACTATTTTGAAAATGGATTCTATTCAGAAGTGAAAAGAAAATACCCTATAGCGTGGGTAGATATCTTAGTGTATAGCGATAAGTATAATCAATTTAACATGAAAATCATTGGCTTACTGAATACTTTTAAAATTGATTTCACTGATGATTATTATCAAAAGCGCATTGAATTGTGGGGGGAATATTTATTGAGTTCTGAGTTAATAGAGCTAAGAACCAAATTGCTTGATAAAATTCAAAATATTAAGAGAAACTCTGATAAAGATCTTCAAAGAAATATATTGTCATTTATTAATAGTCCAAAGACGTATAAGCAACCAGAGATAGAAGAGAGTGTATGTGAATATGCATGAAGTTTATTCACCTTATGCTCAATTGTTGCCAAAGTTTCTTGATGCTATTTTTGGTTCTCTTGAGTATTTAACTTCTACTAATGGTGAGAAAAAATCACTTTTAAAAGAGGCGAGTTGCCAATCGAAAGAGGAGTATATTAACCTACAATTTATTAATGCATTAAAGAATTGTAAATGGTTTGGTTCTAGAGGGGTTAATCGGCATTTGGTAGGCCATAAGAACTCAAGTATTGAACCAATTTATGAAGGAATCTATTCAAAAAATTCGCTAAAACCTAATACGAAGTATTCTAGGCTGGCAAGCGTACTAGTGAATATATATGATGAATCACAAACATCATCATCTTCAATTGCAATCCTTCCTTCTCCACTTTTTATAGCCTACAGGCTTCTTACAGTGCCTAATTTACCAGAAAGTCATGGTTACGCTTTAGTGACTTTAAAAAATTATTTATTTTCAGGTTTGAAGGTTTTACCTGATAATTTGATATCGGAAGCAGACAAAAATATATTGCCAGTAAAGTTATCTGATGTGAAAACTGTGTTGGATATTATAAATACTTATGATGCTGGAAGAGATAATTTTTCTCTTCCTTTAGGAAATAGCCCTCAAATTTTTGTATTTCAGCTTTTGTTGCTTATGGGCTTTATAAACTTACGTTTTAAAGGGACGCCTGATGAAATACAAAAAGCAAAAATAAAATATTGTCAAAATAAAAACCCTCTAGATATATTGGTAACCCAAAGAGCAAAAGATAAATCATCAGAGCTTAGGGTGAACCCTACAGTTGTTTCATTTCCAGATGCATCAAAAATAAGTAACTTGATTTGGGGGAATCCTATTCCTGTTAGAGGAATGGATACAATTTTTTTGGGTGGTTTAAAGACTAATTCAGAAAATAATCTTGTTGTTGGGATTCATGGTGCGCCTGGTGTAGGTAAAACTAGCTTTTGTCTAGGTATAGCTGCAAGTCTTGCTCCTCTTGGAGTAGAAACTTTATTTATCTCAAATGAAGAAGAAGAAGAGTCTATTAATCATAGATTAGAAGCTTTAATTTCAGAAGATGTAAGGCGTTTGGATTTTCATCAGAGTAGAAATGATGATGAAAATCATTCATGGTTTAATTACGCGAGTTTGCAAAAAAATAAAGCTACGACCTTAAAAGGCTTTTTAGAAAGCTTGGTTAAAAATGTAATAGATACTGAAGAAAGTAATGAAGGGGTTAATCTTCCTAAGCCTCCGAACATCGTTGTATTGGATGGTATTCATCAGTTTTTTTCTGAAATGGCAGATAACAATAATACTTATTCACTTGCTGAATTTGTCCAAGATTGTAGAGATCTAAATTTAATAGTTTTTTTAACTGTATCGTCAACTTGGGATGATGCAATTAAATTAGATCATTTAATTGATGTTTCTTTGGAGTTAAATTATAAGTACTCTAATAAAATAGGTGTTAAACCTCAACGGCTTATATCATTGCATAAATCTAGACAGCAGGTTGCAAGAGGGGGGACACATGTTTTTCACCTCTCCGGAACTTATGGTTTAAAAGTTGTTCCGCAGATTCCTTCTCAAATGGATTTGAAGTCTCATTTTGCCTTTAAGCTACCTGATAAGCATATAGTGAATAATTCATTGAATTTTGTATGGTGTGATAGGACTAAAGCTAAAAAATTAATTACTGTTAAAAAATATGCTGATCCAATTCATAAGGGGTCTCATGTTTTAATATATGGGGAGGGCAGTGGAGGTAAGGCAGGCTTAGCAATATTGATGGCATTGACTCCATTACTAAAAAAGGATGTTGAAAATATTAAATTAATACAGAAAACTAGTACTACTTTGGTAATTTCATTTTTATATCCAAAAGAGTATTACGAAACCTTGGGGAAAACTGTAACTAATAATTTAAAAAAAGATTATGAAGAATATCTGCCCAAAGGTGATGATGGGAAAGTAGTGTTTGAAACTCATGTAGATGTTGAATGTTTGTATCCAGGGTATCTCTCACCAGAAGATTTATATAGTAAAATAATTTCAAAGTTAGATCAGGCGGAATTAGAAGGTAGGTCTTACGATTCAGTAGTTATTGATGGTTTACATAATATTACTATCCAGTTTCCAAAAATAGCTGGTTATGATCATTTCTGGCCTTTGTTGTATAGTGCATTAAGACGCCGATATTTAACAGTTATTAGTACGCATACAATATTTAATATAGATACTGTCCCTACTTCAATTTCAATAGAAGATGATAGAATTAAGCCTCTTTTGCATGCAATGGTTCAATCAGCAGATGTTAAGGTTGTTGTTAATAGGCCAATATTAACTGCTTTGGATGGAGATCATTTAGCTGCTAAAAAATATAGCAATCAAATGCAGCAAAAAAATAATGAAATAGAGAAAGCTTTAGAAAAAGGCTATCTATCTTTACAAGTTAACGAAGCTCTCTATCGTCCTTACAATGTATCTGGTCATAAGTTTTGGGACCCTGAAAGGTGTAGAGTTGTATCAGAATCCATTTATAGTAAATTGAATGAGCAAGAAGTGGATTCAAGCCAAGGTAGTTTGGTCTAATTTCTATATAGACCTCACTAGAGCAATAAGCAGATTTTACGCCTATAAAAAAGGTACACTGAAGGTACAATGCTCAGTTTTTACAGATTTAGCTAAATTACGCTAAACTACTGATTATTAACTACTATTATCTAAACTAAATTAATGTAGATTACGTTTAATTATCAGTAACATACTGATTTAATTGGAGACTCATAATCTATTGGTCGAAGGTTCGAGTCCTTCCAGGCCCACCATATTTAAGGCGATCACGAAAGTGATCGCCTTTTTTTATGGCTAAAAGTATGTGAAAGCGGTGTTTGTGTA
>Ga0256834_1001640_pt1 | contig 14928 bp, 17 predicted proteins | sample 4281140metaG_FD_190536 | JGI IMG/M metagenome (GOLD analysis project Ga0256834, IMG submission 190536) | Hydrothermal vent microbial communities from East Pacific Rise, Pacific Ocean - 4281-140 | ecosystem: Environmental > Aquatic > Marine > Hydrothermal vents | place: Pacific Ocean: East...
GCTATAGGCAAAAGGATACCTAAGAAATTTGAAAACAACCCTCATTTTTTCTTTTTCCCTTATGATTTAAGTAATACCTTTATGCTAAAGTCTACCATCAAAGAGTTTGTCCAAAATCGCTCTTTTGAGATAGCCATACTGAACGCTGGTGTACTAGGAGAAATAGCCACACTTTCACAGATAGAGACAGAAGAGATAAAAAAGGTAATGGATGTCAACGTATGGGCAAACAAAGAACTTATAGATACCCTTATGCAATACTCTATAGTAAAGCAAATCGTTGGCATAAGCTCTGGTGCATCTATCAATGGTTCTAAAGGTTGGGGAGCCTACTCTCTTTCTAAAGCAACACTTAACATGCTACTCAAAGTCTATGCCAAAGAACAACATGAAACACACTTTAGCTCTTTAGCTCCAGGCATTATCTCTACTAAAATGGTAGAACATATCATCGAAGAGGTAGATGAGATACTTTTCCCTTCAGCAAGAACACTCAAAGAGTCTCATATTCAAACAGCAAAAGAAGCAGCCCAAAATCTTTTACATACCTTTCCAAAATTATTTAACTATGAAAGTGGTAGTTTTTTAGATGTGAGAACGATGGATTAAGTAAATATTTTTTTCATTTTAGAAAAGAATACTCCCGCAAGACCTTTTGGCTTTGCAAGATCTTCTATAAATTGGTCATAACTCATTTTTCTCTCTTCAAGATAACCTTCAAAATATGCTATGGAAGCATCCATATCATGCGTTTTTTCAATCTCAAGTAATTTTGCATAAAGTGGCTCTATATCTGTTACTACCTGCTTAGGTGCTGCTTGTCTAAAAGCAAGAAAATATCGTATATCGCCTGAGAAATCACGTTTTATATTAAAATCAGTTACAACCCAATAATAATCTCCATTTTTCGATAAGTTTTTCACTACGGCCATAATATTTTTACCATTTTTCAAATATTTCCACATGAGATGAAATATTGCTTTAGGCATATCAGGATGCCTTAATATATTATGTGGAGAACCTATTAATTCACTCTCTTTATATCCAGAAATTTTTGTGAAATAATCATTTCCATATGTGATTATTCCTTTATCATCTGTCTTACTAACAATATATTTTCTAGTGTCTAATTTAATCTGTTTTCCTGTAGGAGTAGGCTTAGGAATATTCATAAGAATCCTTAATATGATATATAATACACCATTATATCATATTAATGTCACAGAATAATTATCTTAATTTACAGAAATATCAAATATTATTACTATCGTAAGCGTAAAATGGAAGATTTTAATACTACATTTGGCTAATATTACTTACATGCATCAGTAAACCCACTAAAAAAACTGAAAGCAGAGCCATCATCCAAAGTACAGCCACCATCATACGCCCCTGTTTAAATATCTTTCTTGTTCTATAAAGAAGTACAGGTACTACTATAAAGATAATAATTGTTGGGGCAAATGCCATAATTTCATTCAGCTGATATTTTTCTACTGCAAGCTGTGTTGCTCTAAATGAAGCATAGACTATCGTATACATCAGTGCCAAAAGTATCATCTGCACTACCACAAAAATAATGTATATTCCTTGTGCATTTTGTTTATCGTTGTATTTTTGCATCTTTGTTTTCCCTTAATACTTTGACTATCGCTTCAACCAAAGCTTCTTTTTCTATGGCACGTATCTTTTGGTCATACTCTTCAAAGCTCAAACTTTTTTTTAACAAAGTTTTTTGAAGTATGACCTCTCCACCATCAAGCTCTGAACTCACATAATGTACCGTCACACCACCCTCATCATGCTCATCTTCATACGATTTCTCTATGGCATATAAACCTTTATGTCTAGGGAGTAAAGAGGGATGTAGGTTTATAGCTTTTACTTGTTCTGTAAATACAGGTGTTAAGATACGCATAAACCCTGCAAGTACTGTAAGTTCTGGGCTGTAGCGTTTAAGCGTTTCTACCATTACTGCATCAAAGTCTTCACGTGAGTCAAAGTATTTTGGCTCAACCACAGCATAAGGTATGCCATGCTCTTGGGCAATCTGGATACCCCCTGCTTCAGGGTTATTCGTTAGAGCAAAAACGACTTCACACTCTTTTTTGTGTAAAGTCTTAACAATATGTGCAAAGTTTGAACCTTTACCTGAAAAAAGTACGGCTATTTTATTCATAGCGAAATAGTACCAAAACTATTCATTATTCACTATTAATTATTCACTTCAAGCAAGGAGATTTGCCTGATAATATCCGTAGGCAACATCGCATACGTTGCACCTCTATAATTATTTGCAGCCATCACCAAAGCAAGTGAGCCTTGTATGGCAGCTTCTACTCCTGTGTAACCTTGTGCAAGGAGTGAGACTATGAGTCCTGAAAGTACATCTCCACTGCCACCCTTACTTAGTTTAGAACATCCCAGAGGGTTTATGTACATCTGTTCTTCTTGCATGATGAGTGTGTTCGCACCTTTAAGCAGTAGCGTGACATGTGGGTACTTAGCATTAAACATGCGTACCATCTCAAAACGTCTACTTTGTACTTCTGCTACGGTGATTTCCTCATCCGTGAGTATCTTCCACATAATGGTGAACTCTTTTGGATGAGGGGTGATGACTATCTCTCTGTCTTTTTGTTCTAAAACTGCTAATAGTTCTGCACTTAAAAATGCATCTGCATCTAGGACTATGGGTAGATGAGAGTTGAGTACATACTTTTGCAAAAACTCAGACTCAAAGTAACCCCCAAGCCCCATACCTATAGCAAGTGCAGAAGCATTGTCAGGTACTACAGTTGAGTACATGAGATAAGGTGGAGGAGAAATTTGTTCATGCACCACAAGCGTAGTTAGCCCTGCTCCAAAGCTAGCACTTGCCATCCCAGCGATGATACCTGCCCCCTCTTTCTCTCCACAAAAAACTGCTGCATGTCCGAAATCTCCTTTATGGCTGTTTTGTTTCGTACGTGAGGGAAGAACAAGATCACTTTGTTCTAGTACATAGGTTTGTGCTTGTGTTTCATACATAACACTACTCACACCTAAGTCTACACAGACTATCTTGCCCACGGCATCTTTATTTTCATCCAAGTAAAGTGCCTCTTTTCTAGCTCCCATCGTCACAGTCACATCTGCCTTAAAAGCTATAGGCATATGCCCCTCACTGCTCACCCCTGTAGGTATATCACAAGCTATTTTGTATCCCTGAAAACTGTTGAGTTGTTGGATGATATGTATCATCTCATCCTCTAAGAGTTTATTTAGTCCTGCACCTAGTAATGCATCTACTATGACATCTGCATCATCAAAGGTATCTACGACATCTACACCTAACTTTTTGCTACGTTTCAGTTGTAGCTTTGCCATCTCAGACTTTACTCCAAAAGGTAAGTGTAGTCGTACCTCGTAGTCTCCATGAAGTTGTCGTGCAACTACTGTGCCGTCTGCTCCATTGTTTCCCGTGCCAGAGACTATGAGAACCATGCTCTGTTTTTCAAAGTTTTGACGTATATACTCAGCCATACCTCTAGCTGCATGCTCCATGAGTATGTCTTCGGTGAGTCCATACTGCTCATAGCATCGCTTGTCTAAAGCATAACACTCTTTATAGACTTTTTGCATAACTTACTCCTTCTAATAAGATAATTTTATCACAAATTCAAAAACTTTAGATATAATTCTCCACTTTATTGATATTCGGACACATAAAGTAGTCTGAAAATTTCCAATAGGAAGGGGGTGCTTTTTTATGCCAGGAATTAAACTAACTTCACGCGATTCATTTGATGATGCGTACAGAAAGTTCAAAAGACAATGTGACAGAAACCTAATCGTTACTGAAGCAAGAGCACGTCAGCATTTTGAAACACAAACTGAGAAGAACAAAAAAGAAAAAATTGCAACGCGCAAGAAAATTCTTAAAAAACTCTTCATGCTCAGAAGATACGAGTCTAGACTCTAATGAGTCTACTACAGAGCTTTTGCTCTGTAGTTCAATCTACATTTTATTAAAAATCCATACTACATTTCATCTTGACAGAACATAGCAAATAAGCTACTATCAATTTTATAACTATCTACATACTTAGGTATTCTAATGAAAAAAATACTCCTACTATTATTACTCATAACTTTTACAGTTTTTTATGCTTTTGCGAAAACACCCTCTAAACAAGTAAATATCATATATCACACTACCTCACCTAAAAATATTCATTTTTATCATAAAAATCCTCATGGTAAAATATTTAAAAACTTTCATGCACTTGATGATTACATTTCATCACAAAATAAACATCTATCCTTTGCTATGAATGGTGGAATGTACCTAAGAAGTTTATCTCCTCAAGGACTTTACATTGAAAATGGAAAAATTATTAAAGAGATAGACATAACACAGGAAGCATACGGAAATTTTTATATGCAACCCAATGGAATTTTTTATATAACAAAAGATAAAAAAGCCCATGTTATAAGTACCAAAAAGTTCAAATATACAAACAATATAAACTATGCAACACAGTCTGGACCGATGTTGATTATAAATGATAAAATACACCATAAATTTATGCCTCACTCTAAAAATGTACATATTAGAAATGGTGTAGGGGTACTCCCAAATGGTGACTTACTTTTTGCCATTTCTTCTCAAAAAATAAACTTCTATAACTTTGCTAACTTTTTCAAACAACATGGGTGTAAAAATGCACTTTATTTAGATGGATTTGTATCACGTATATATCTTCCTAAAAAAGGTATCACACAACAAGATGGACTTTTCGGAATAATTATTGGAGAAACGATATAAAAGATACCATTATTTCACCTTTTTATTAATTAGTTGTTTGAAAAATTTTGCTAAAATAAACTCTATTATTTTCCAAAGGAAATCTCTATGACATTTACAACAACACTACAAAAAGATGCTATTAAAATCATGCTCCTTGGTTCTGGTGAACTAGGTAAAGAGGTGGCTATAGAAGCACAACGTCTTGGCATAGAAGTAGTAGCTGTAGACAAATACGAAAATGCACCTGCACACTTAGTGGCTAACAACTCTTACGTCATCGACATGAAAGATGAGGTAGCTGTTCTTGAAGTGATAGAAAAAGAGAAACCTACATACATTCTACCCGAGGTAGAAGCCATTTCTATCTCTGCACTCTTTGAAGCTGAAAAACGTGGTTTCTATGTTATCCCTAATGCAGAAGCAGTAAATAAAACGATGAACCGTAAAAACATTCGTGTCTTTGCAGCAGAAGCGTTAGGTCTTAAAACTTCTAAGTATGAATTTGTAACTACTTTAGATGGACTAAAAACTGCTGCTGAACGCATTAAGTTCCCTTGTGTCATTAAACCAGTGATGAGTTCTTCAGGTCATGGACAAAGTATCGCTAAAACATCTAATGACATAGAGAAATCATGGGAAATAGCCAAAGAAGCTCGTGGTGACGCGAGTGAGCTTATCGTAGAAGAGTTTGTTCCTTTTGATTATGAGATTACCCTACTGACTGTACGTAATGAAACAGGTACAGTATTTTGTGATGCTATTGGGCATGTACAAAAAGATGGCGATTTCATTCTCTCATGGCAGCCCATGAAGATGAGTGATACAGCACTACAAAAAGCCAAAGACATTGCTAAAACGGTGACAGATGGGCTAGGTGGTAGAGGTATCTTTGGAGTGGAGTTCTTCGTTAAAGGTGAAGAGGTTTACTTCTCCGAACTTAGTCCTCGTCCACATGACACAGGTATGGTGACACTCATCACCCAGAGTCAAAGTCAGTTTGCACTCCATGTAAGAGCCGTACTTGGCTTGCCACTTGCATACACAACATACGGGTCTGGTGCTTGTGGAGCATACAAAGCTAAAAATGAGAGCCACACCCCTACACTTACCATACCAGACAGTGCTTTTTCTGAAAACTCATTTGTAAGAGTCTTTGGAAAGCCAGAGTCTCATATAGGTCGTCGTATGGCTGTGAGTCTTGTGTTAGATGACGATGTTGAAGCAGCTAAAACAAAAGCCACTGAGATAGTCTCTCAGATGGAAGACAACTAAATATAAGGAGCAAATCATGCGTATATTAGCACGTGTTTTTTTACCACTTTTATTACTTGCATACATTGCAACTGAGACGTACCTCAAACTACAACATACCTCTCTTTGTGGAGAGGTAGGCTGTAAACTTGCAGGAGAACTTCTAAACTTTAACCCCTTGTACTTAAACTACTTTGGCTTAGCAGGGGTATTTATACTCATAATCTTAGGCTTTTTATCTTTGAAAAACAAGTTTTATGAGTCACTCTTTTTTATAGGACTTTACGCTGCCATCGCTTTTGAAGCGACCATACTTAGCTACCAATTTGTGGCTAACCCTGAGCCTTGCATTTTTTGTTTAGGTATCTTCTCTTCTTTGCTACTTATAGCTCTAGCAAGTAACATCAAGTACTTTGCCATTACCCTTGCTACGGTGCTTGCTATCTTTGTAGGGCTTAACACTTTAGCCGTTACAAAAAACAAAGCATTTATCACAGGGACAGGCAACTACCTCATACAGTCAGATACTTGTCCTCACTGTAAAAAAGTCAAAGCCTATCTAGCAGAACATAAGATTCCCTATACCCCTATCTCTACGAAAGAGGCTAGTGCTAGAAGCTTCTTAAAATTTGCAGGGGTAACGAGTATCCCTGTGTTTATTATGAAAGAAAAATACGAAACCACACTGCTTACTGGAGATAAAAAAATCATCGCACACTTTGAAAACAATCAAAAGATAGAAGAAACGGTAACAGAATCAGTACCGCTACCTACACAAAGTAGTGGGTTAGACCTAGGTACAAGTGGATTCTCTTCTGATTTCTTATCTGCGGGGAGTGCTGATGAGGGGTGTGCCATTACTATTGTCGAGACACCTGAGTGTACCGATACAAATACTACACACTAAGGAAAAGCTATGACCATTGTACTACTAGATGCCAAGACTTTAGGAGACGACCTAGACCTCTCCTCTTTAGAAGCGTTTGGCTCACTTACGACTTACAGTACGACCTCCGAAGAGCAAACCCTAGAGCGTATTATAGATGCTGATATCGTCATTAGCAACAAAGTAGTACTCTCGGCAAACATACTCTCACAAACTAAAAAGCTCAAACTTATCTGCATCGCCGCCACAGGTATGAACAACGTAGACTTAGAAGCTTCAAAGTTTCAAAACATAGAGGTTAAAAATGTGGCAGGGTATTCTACTAAGTCGGTGGTACAACACACCTTTACCATGGCACTTTATCTACTTGAGAAAATGTCTTACTACGCTACAGTAGTACAAAATAACACTTGGTCAAAGTCTGAACTCTTTACAGATGTTTCTCACCCTTTTTATGAAATCTCTGGAAAAAAATGGGGCATAATAGGTATGGGTGCCATAGGTAGAGAAGTTGCAAACATCGCAACAGCTTTTGGTGCAGAGGTAAATTACCACTCCACTTCTGGAAAAAACCTACACCATGCTTACCCACATAAAAGTTTAGAGTTTATCTTAAAAGATTGTGACATCATCTCTATCCATGCTCCACTTAATGATAAAACCTATGATCTCATCAATGAGATTAACCTACCTTATATCAAAGAAAAATCTATTTTACTTAACCTAGGACGAGGAGGCATTGTCAATGAAACAGACCTAGCTTTTGAGCTTGATAGACGTGAAATTTACGCAGGTCTTGATGTACTCGAGACAGAACCTATAGCACATTCAAATAGACTCAACGATATCAAACATAAAGAGAGACTACTCATCACCCCACACATCGCATGGACAAGTATAGAAGCAAGAAAAAAGCTTCTTCAAGGCATAGTGAAAAATATAGAAACATTTTTAAAAACCAATCCTAAGGATGCCTAATGATTGATGTACTCATCATCGGAAGTGGTGGGGCTGGACTCACTGCTGCCCTCTCTGCAAAAGACGTAGGGGCTTCAGTACTTGTGGTAGGTAAAGCCTACCCCACAAACTCCCAAACTTCTATGGCACAAGGTGGTATGAATGCTGCACTTGCTAATGTAGAAGAAGACAGTATTGATGCTCACATCGCTGATACCATCAAGTCTGCACGAGGGCTTTGTGATGAAGAGAGAGTAAAGCAGATGTGTACCTCTGCACCTGATGCCATCGCATGGTTAGAGAGTATCGGTGTGCCTTTTTCACGTCTTGACAATGGTAAAATAGGTACAGATACAGTTGCACAAAGACAAATGGGTGGGGCTTCTGCCAAGAGAGCTTGTTATGCACAAGACTACACAGGATTAAAGATACTTCATACCCTCTATGATACTTGCTTAAAACATCACATAGACTTCTTAGATGAACACTACCTACTAAGCCTCATCCTTGAAGAGGGTGTAGCCAAAGGTGCCACCTTTCTTGACATCCGTACAGGGGAAGTGAAGCAAATAAATGCCAAGTCTGTCATCGTTGCGACTGGTGGGTATGGTGGTATCTATCATGGGTTTACTACCAACATGTATGGTGCAAGTGGTGATGGCATAGCCACTGTACTTCGTGCAGGTGGAGCAGTGAGTGATATGGAGTTTATACAGTTTCATCCTACAGCTCTTAAAAATTCCAGCATACTCATAAGCGAGAGTGCTAGAGGTGAAGGTGGGTACTTGGTAAATACCAAAGGCGAAAGATTTGTCGATGAGCTAAAACCCAGAGACGTGGTAGCACGTGCCATTTTCGAACAGTTTGCACAAGGTCAAGAGGTCTTTTTGGATGTACGACACTTAGGTGAAGAGAAACTTATGGAGCTTTTACCTCAAGAGGTAGCGTTATGTAAACTTCATGAAAATGTAGACCCGTCCAAAGAACTCATACCCATAAAACCTGTGGCACACTACTCCATGGGAGGCATCGATGTGAATGCCCTCATGCAAGTAGAGGGCATACAAGGCTGTTTTGCCGTAGGTGAATGTGCCAATGCCAAAGTACATGGAGCCAACCGCCTAGGAGGCAACTCCCTACTGGAGATAGTCACCTTTGGAAAACTAGCAGGGCAACACGCATACACTTATGCAAGTACGACTAGTGTGAACATGCCTGATGAGACACAAAAAAAACAAGACATAGACTATATAGAAAACCTTTTTAGTAAAAAAAGTACACTCAACTTCTATACACAAAGAGAGAAACTCGGAGAACTCTTTTATGAAAAAGTAGGCATCGTTCGAGACAATACCAAGCTAAACCAAGCACTTGAAGCTGTCATAGCTATGCAGGAGAAGTTAGTCCACATGGGCATAGAAGACAAAAGCCCTAAAAACAACACAAACCTCACAGACTTTTTAGAGTTTGTCAATGTGCTACTGCTCTCTTCTACTATTATCTCTGCGGCCATTGCACGTGATGAGAGCCGTGGTGCACACTATAAAGAGGGTTTTGAAAAGCTTGATGATGAGAAATTTAAAAACCATATCGTCTTTCAGTGGGAACAGACACAAGGAGCTAAAGCATGATAATATCTATACTCAGGTCTGATACGAATACACCACAAACCTATACGCTAGAAGACAAAGAGACTACCCTACTTCATGCCCTTACGCACATCAAAGCCACACAAGATGCAACGCTTACCTTTACAGCAGGATGTCGTGCTTCAGTCTGTGGTACCTGTGCAGTAAGAGTCAATGGCAAAGAACAGCTCTCCTGTGCCTACAAAGTGCAAGATGGCGATGTCATAGAACCACTCAACTACCATCCTGTGCTACGTGACCTAAAAGTAGACAAAAACCAAGCCAAAGAGACACTACTTAAAAGCAGTGCATGGCTACAAAGTTTTACAGAAGCTTCCCTCACACCGAAAGATGAAAAACAAAGCGAACGCCAAACAGACTGCATACTCTGTGACTCATGCTACTCTGCTTGCCCAGTCTACGCAGTCATGCCTGACTTTCTAGGACCTTTTGCCCTAACTCGCACCTACCGTTATGCTACCGATAAAAGAGAAGGTAATGCCAAAGCCATCATAGATAACATTCAAAGCAATGGCGTATGGGACTGTACCTTATGTGGAGAGTGTACCCTCGCTTGTCCAAAAGGCATAGACCCTAAAATGGACATCATGATGTTACGTGGTGAATCGTTACAATACGGTCACACAGACCCCTCTTTTGCTACGCAAAGTTTTGGAGAACCAAGTTTTGGGTTTGATCCAAATTCTGGGTTTTAGTCTGCTTGAGCTTTTTCAAATCCTTCAATAATCATTGAAGGAATTTTCATAGGTCTAAACCTTTTGCTGTCTACAAAGACCCACTCTGTTTTTCCTTCACAAATAAGTGCATTATCAAGTGGACGAGTGAGAACATAACGACGGATAGAGAGTATTTTCCCTATCTCTTCTACCCAAGTCTCCATTTGTAGTTCATCATTTTCAAAAGCGGGTTTTTTGTATTCTATATTATGAGATTTGGCTACCCAAGTACCTCCAAGTTTGAGGCACTCTTCATAGCCAAAACCAACACTCTTAGAGTGTCTTGTTGCCGCATCTATCATCCAGCTTAAATAAGTGATATTAGAAACATGCCCGTTAAAATCTATATCTTTCTTCAATACTTTAAATGTATAACTATATTTTATCACGAGCTCTCCTCATACTATTTGTTTCATTATACTATGAGAATATAGATAGTATTCTAAAAATCAAAATTTGACCTACAAATAATTTATGGCTATAATCAAGATGTATTAAAATTTATACTAAAGGAAAAAGAATGGGAAAACGTGATGAAAAAATTGAGCAGTATACTGCTGAGGCTAAGAAGTTAGGGCTTAAACTCTCTCCTGATTTGATTAGTAAAGTAACAGTGGGGCTTGGACCATCTATTTATAAAAAAGATTCTGAGACCATTGCATGTAGTCAATCTTCTGAACTAGAAACAGTAAAAAAGAACTTCTTACAAAAAAAGCTTGGATTAACAGATGATGATGCAACACTAGATGCAGCCATAAAAAAAGTATGTGAAGAGATGGGGTCTTCTAATAGAAATAAATATAGAGCACTCTTTTATGCACTTTTAACACAAGCCTTTAAAAAGGAATCTATCTACGCATAAAAGATAAAAGAAGATTTATATCTTAATAAACAAGATATATCTCTTCTGCTCATCATTTTTACCAAATCCTACTATTTCCAATTCTTGATACTGTTCATTGACATCCATTTTAAGCCCATACATCATGGCATCCATATCAAGTATCAAAAGAGAAGGAATAAGTGCTCCTATAGTCACTTTTTGGTCACTAGCATCTATTTTAAACTCAAGTTGTTTCTTCTCATCATTCAAAATAGCTAAATTCAAAAGTGCTTCGCCTGCATAGATAAGTTTTGTACTGTCATTTACATCTTCTTTCAATAAACCAGCAGTCAACACATACTCTTCATGATTCCCTATCTGTTCACGTACATCTTCTATGAGGTCTATGATATATTTCAATTTTTATCCTTTAAATATTATTGTAAATATTTATAATTTTTGTAATTGCTAAGTTCGGAGTTAATTTGCTGTAGATTTGGCTAAACGGGTTTTGTGGAGAGAGGGAGCGTACAATAGGTACGTGACTAAACGGAACAAAGCCCGTTTAATCGAAGATATAGTAAAGAAACCCGAAATTAGCTATTACGCTTTTCGATGATTTCCTTGGCTACATTCTGTGGTACTTCTTCATAGTGGTCAAACTCCATCGCATACGTCGCACGACCTTGAGTCATTGAACGTAGGTCAGTTGAGTAACCAAACATTTCAGAAAGTGGTACAAAAGCATTCACAATTTTGTTTCCTGCTCTGTCATCCATTCCTGTTACTTGACCACGTCTTTTGGCAACATCACCAATAACGTCTCCCATGTAATCTTCAGGAACTTCAACTTCAACTTTCATAAGTGGTTCTAAGATGATTGGCTTCGCTTTTCTACAACCTTCTCTGAATCCCATAGAAGCGGCAAGTTTAAATGCCATTTCAGATGAATCGACATCATGGTAAGAACCATCATAAACAGTTACCTTAACATCTTCAACAGGGTAACCTGCTTGAATACCTCTAGCCATCGCTTCTTGGATACCTTTATCAACAGGTTTGATAAATTCTTTTGGAATTACCCCACCTTTAACTGCATCAACAAACTCGTAACCAAAACCTGGTTCTTGTGGCTCAATTTTGAGATATACGTGACCAAATTGTCCACGTCCACCAGATTGTTTAGCATACTTGTATTCTTGATCAACAGATTCTTTAATCGTTTCACGGTAAGAAACTTGTGGAGCACCAACGTCAGCTTCAACATTAAATTCTCTTTTCATTCTATCTACAAGAATCTCAAGGTGAAGTTCACCCATTCCTGAAATAATAGTTTGACCAGTTTCTTCATCTGAAGAAACACGGAAAGAAGGATCTTCTGCAGCTAGTTTACCAAGGGCAACACCCATTTTCTCTTGATCGGCTTTTGTTTTAGGTTCAACCGCAACAGAGATAACTGGATCTGGGAAGTCCATTCTTTCAAGTACAACTTTATCAGAAGCATCACAAAGTGTATCACCAGTTGTAGTGTTCTTAAGACCAACAACCGCACCGATTTCACCTGCATAAATTTCAGCTACTTCTTCTCTTTTAATCGCATGCATTTTCATGATACGACCAATTCTTTCTTTTTTATCTTTTGTTGAGTTATGTACGTATGAACCTGATTGTAAAGAACCACGGTATACACGAATAAATGTCAACTGACCAACAAATGGATCGGTCATAATTTTAAATGCTAATGATGCAAATGCACCATCATCTGTTGAAGGAACAATTACTTCTTCATTTTCATCTTCCATCATAGTACCCTTAATCGCAGGTGCTTCAACTGGAGATGGAAGATATGCAACAACAGCGTCCAGTAAAGTTTGAACACCTTTGTTTTTGAATGCAGATCCAACAGTCATAGGAACGATATGCATACCGATAGTAGCAGCTTTAATTCCTTCAACTATTTCTTCTTCTGTAAGGTCTTCACCTTCCATATATTTTTCCATAAGTTCTTCATTACCATCAACTTCAGAAATACTTTCAATAAGTTTTTCACGGTATTTTTCTGATAATTCAACCATATCTTCAGGAATTTCTTCTACATGGTAATTAGAACCCATTTCTGCATCTTTATCCCAAACGATAGCTTTCATTTTCACAAGATCAACAACACCTTGGAAATTTTCTTCTGCACCGATTGGTAATTGAATTGGAACAGGATTCCCTTTCAATCTTTCAATAATTTGTCTTTCAACTTCATAAAAGTCAGAACCCGTTCTATCATATTTGTTTACAAAAACAATTGATGGTACACCATAACGGTTTCTTTGTCTCCATACTGTTTCAGATTGTGGTTGAACCCCACCAACTGCACAGAATACAGATACTGCACCATCAAGTACTCTCATAGAACGCTCAACTTCAATGGTGAAGTCAACGTGTCCCGGAGTATCTATAATGTTAATTTGTTTTTTGTTCCACTCACAAGTAGTCGCAGCAGAAGTAATCGTAATACCTCTTTCTTGCTCTTGCTCCATCCAGTCCATTGTTGCAGCACCATCATGTACTTCACCAATTTTATGTTCAACACCAGTATAGAATAAAATTCTTTCTGTTGTTGTTGTTTTCCCTGCATCAATGTGAGCAGCAATACCGATGTTTCTTACATCATTAAGTTTATGCGTTCTTGCCATAACTTATTTCCTTACCATCTGTAGTGAGCAAATGCTTTGTTAGCTTCTGCCATTTTGTAAGTATCTTCTTTCTTTTTGAAAGCAGAACCTTTTTCAGTTGCAGCTTCCATCAATTCATTTGATAAACGCTCCATCATTGTTCTTTCATTTCTTTTTCTAGCAGCATCAACGATCCATCTAATTCCTAAAGATTGCTGTCTTACAGGTCTTACTTCGATTGGCACTTGATAAGTTGCCCCACCTACTCTTCTAGATTTTACTTCCATTACAGGCTTGACATTATCCATCGCTTTGTTGAATACTTCAATACCTTTTTCACCAGATTTTGATTCAATTCTCTCTAACGCAGCATACATTACTTTTTGCGCAACACTTTTTTTACCACCAAGCATAATTGCATTGATGAATTTTGTTAATACTTTAGAACCGTGTACTGGATCTGGCAATACCGGTCTAACGGGAGCTTTTCTTCTTCTCATTTGAGATTCCTTCAATTATTATAATTTACTCAAGTCTTGTCCCCTAAGGATATATGACAACACCTGTCTGAAGTCTGTTCCCAGACTAACCTTTTACTTTAAACGCTAAATATTTCTTTTTAAAGACTTATTTTTTAGGTTTTTTTGTACCATATTTAGATCTAGCAACTGTTCTTCCTTGAACACCTGAAGCATCAAGTGCACCACGAACAATGTGATATTTTACACCAGGTAAATCTTTAATTCTTCCCCCACGTACTAGTACGATAGAGTGTTCTTGAAGGTTATGACCTTCCCCACCGATGTATGAGATTACTTCAAATCCTGATGTTAATCTAACTTTTGCAACTTTTCTTAAAGCTGAGTTAGGTTTTTTTGGAGTTGTTGTATAAACTCTAGTACATACGCCTCTTCTTTGAGGACATTTTACGAGTGCAGGTGATTTTGATTTTTTCACTTGCTTTTTACGTTCTTTACGAATCAATTGGTTAATTGTAGGCAAATTTTTTCCTTTAATGTATTTCCACTTCCATTTACATGGACATATGGTTAGTTTGAATTGAGATCTCTCTCTTGAATCTGGGTTCTTACACCACATAATAACGCTCTAAAAACGCTTTTATCTAGTCTAAATCGCATAGATTTTTGGAGGCATATTATATCGAAATATTCTTTGGTTTTTCTTATA
>Ga0256834_1001641_pt1 | contig 14918 bp, 13 predicted proteins | sample 4281140metaG_FD_190536 | JGI IMG/M metagenome (GOLD analysis project Ga0256834, IMG submission 190536) | Hydrothermal vent microbial communities from East Pacific Rise, Pacific Ocean - 4281-140 | ecosystem: Environmental > Aquatic > Marine > Hydrothermal vents | place: Pacific Ocean: East...
AAAGAATGGGAAGGCGAAGTTAAAGAAGTTCGTGAGAGGGTGAAATATTTACGTAAAAAATTAGCAAACGCAATTCGGGAGCGCTCAAACTCAAGCGATTTTGATTTTATCGTAGAACATTCTGGCATGTTCTCGTTGCTTGGGTTAACAACAGAACAAGTAAATGAATTGAAAAAACAAAACGCTATATATATGCTAGATGATAGTCGTATATCTATTGCTGGCATACCAGAAGAAAAAATTGCTCAAATGGCTGATGCGCTAATTAAAATTACTCGCTAAAGCGCCAATTTAATATGAAAGAAGAAAAATGAAATTTTTTGTTGATACTGCTGAAGTTAAAGATATTATTGAATTAAATGAAACAGGGCTTCTTGATGGGGTTACAACTAACCCATCATTAATTGCTAAATCTGGTCGTGATTTTATTGAAGTTATAAAAGAAATTTGCGCCATTGTTGAGGGGCCAGTTTCGGCAGAAGTTGCAGCACTTGATAAAGACACAATGATTAAAGAGGGTGAATATTTAGCCTCATTAGCAAAAAATGTAGTGATAAAAATACCAATGACTTGGGACGGTCTTAAGGCTTGCGCTCATTTTTCAAAAAATAATATCAAGACCAATGTAACGCTTTGTTTTTCTGCTAATCAGGCGCTTTTGGCAGCTAAAGTTGGTGCGACTTATATCTCGCCTTTTCTTGGTCGTCTTGATGATATAAATCTTGATGGTATGCAATTGATTGAAGATATTAGAGTAATTTATGATAATTATGGCTATGAAACTGAAATTCTTGCCGCTTCAATTCGCTCGGTGAATCATGTGTCCGATGCGGCAATTCTGGGTGCTGATGTTGCAACAATTCCGCCAAGCGTAATTCGTCAATTAGCCAAACATGTACTTACCGATAAGGGCATGGACGCATTTGTGAAAGATTGGAAATCTACAGGGCAATCAATTTTATAGGCCGCTAAATGTTAAAGAACTCTATTAAAAAGCAGGTTTTGGCGGCGCTGAAATCTGTTAAATTGCCAAATGGTGCAAGCCTTGATGAATATCCCGGCTTAAGCGAAATTATTATAACAAAGAGCGCTATTGCCTTTAGCATTGAAGTACCAAAGGGTATGGAAAGTGCGTTTGAGCCAGTGCAAGAAAAGGCGCACAGAGCCATTGAGAAAATTATAAAAGACAAAAAAATAATGGTTTCGCTGACAAGTGAAAGCGCTCCCAAGCCCAATGTTCCCAATGCGCCTCAAGCGCAAAACCAAAAGCAACCTGTTAAGGGAATAAAAAAAATTATCGCTGTTGCTTCGGGCAAGGGCGGCGTCGGGAAATCTACCCTTTCGGTAAACCTTGCTCTAGCGCTTAGCAAGTCAGGCAAAAAAGTTGGGCTACTCGACGCTGATATTTATGGTCCTTCAATTCCAAAATTACTAAATTTTGAGGGCAGGCCTGCTGTTCGTAAGGATGGAATTTTTACCCCCTTTGATGCTCATGGCTTAAAAGTAATGTCCATTGGCGCAATGGTAGAAAAAGACCAAGCGGTGATTTGGCGAGGGCCAATGGCCAGCTCGGCTTTACGTCAATTATTGCGTGAAAGCGATTGGGGCGAGCTTGATATTTTAATTATTGATTTGCCACCTGGTACTGGTGATATTCAAATTTCTTTGGTGCAACAGGTTGAACTTGATGGAGCAATTATTATTTCAACCCCACAAGATTTAGCGCTAATTGATGCCAAAAGAGCGCTTGATATGTTTAATAAAGTTAATGTGCCAATTTTAGGTATTGTTGAAAATATGAGCTATTTCATCGCTCCTGATACTGGCAAACGCTATGATATTTTTGGGCATGGCGGCGCAAAACAAGCGGCAAAAGAATTTGATGTGCCTTTTTTGGGTGAAGTACCGCTTCATGTGCAAATTAGGGAAGCATCAGACATTGGCGAGCCAATTATTGTCAGCAAAGCAGATTCTAATGAAGCCAAACCGTTTTTTGAAATAGCAAATAATTTACAGCAATATATTACAGGCTAAATCATATCCCTTAGTCATTTTTTTTGTCATTCTCATCTTTGGGGCGAAATATTCCTTCATCATCGGCCTTTAGGTCAATAACATTATCCTGATCACGTTCTTTAAGATCACGTTGGTGCTTTTGCGCATCATCATGATTAAATTTATCACGCCAATCGGTAATAATTTTTCTTATCCCATAAAAAACCACAGAAAAAACAACTATATAGGTAAGAAGCTTAAATAACATGCCCAATTTTATCCCTTATATTCATCGTTTCTATAGTCCAAAACGTGACCAAAGCGCACGCTCTTCAATAGCACTGATAGCCTCACCAGCAATCGAGCTGGCATTAATGCCAGTTGAGAGACCAAAGCTTGGAATTTGAAATAATGATTTTTTTGCTTCAATTATTTTCAAACTAACATCATCGCCATAACGTTCTCTTAGCACTTCATGCATATCACCGATAGCATCAATCAAACCCAAATCAAGCCCACTAACTCCTGTCCACCATTCACCAGTAAACAGCATATCATCTTTTGCTTTGAGCTTATCACCCCGATGAGTTTTAACATAATCAATAAAGGTTTTGTGGATTTCAGTGCCTACTTTTTTTATACGTTCAACATCAGTTTTCTTCTCTGGTAAAAAAGGGTCAAGCGTTGATTTATTTTTTCCCGATACATAAAGACGTCTTGAAACACCAATTTTTTTAATCGCCTCGTCAAACCCGAACCCCCCCATAACCACACCAATAGAGCCCACAATAGAAGAAGGGTCAGCAAAAATCTCGCTCCCAACAACTGCAATAAAATAACCACCTGATGCCGCAACATCTTCAATGAAAACTAAAACCTTCTTTTCGTGTTTTATCGAGAGCTGAGCAATTCTATTAGCCACAAGGCGAGATTGCACTGGTGAGCCACCCGGAGAATTAATGACAATCGCAACCACTGGAGCTTTTTTCATCTTGAAAGCTTTTTCAAGCATCGGATTAACAGATTGAAGGTTAATGCGGTTTGGTTTTTGATCAGAGGCAATTACGCCATGTAATCTTACAACAGGAATGATAACGCCGCCCTTCCCTAGCTTTTTACCAATCCAATAGCCAAACTTTTCTAGTGGTTTTTTCTTTTCATCATTTTCTAATTCATACATTTTTTTCTCCAATACCTGCACCTACATAGGAAGTGTTAAACCCTATTACCAGTGTAATCTTTGTTGCGCACGAAATATTTTTTCAATTTTTGGTAGATAATTATTCCCCTCTTTTGCATGTAGTATAAGAGGTGATTTTAATTGCAATTTTGCCCGTGATCCTTTTATTCCGCTAACCAGAACACGAGAAGCATTTTCTCCATCACGTGAAATAATTGGTAAGATTTTAATATTGCCAAAGCGCTTTTCAAACGATTTTAATAAATCCATAAGCCCCTCCGCTCGAAAAATAAAAATCACTTCCCCTTTTGCTTTGGCATAAGTTGTAGCAAATTTCACCCATTTATCTAAATCGCCCTTTTGCATATGGCGGGCGTTTTTGCGCCCCTCCCCTTTTGCAGCAGTGCCTTTCTCGCTATCAAAATATGGCGGGTTAGCAATTATTATAGAAAATGAATTTGGCTTTATATTAACTTCTTGAGGAAATGTTGCACAATCAACTATATCCAAACCTATAGTTTTGGCTCTATTTTGCATATTATTTCTTGCAATATTATTGTTAGCTAATTCAAGCATTTGCTTATTATTATCAACAAGGGTTGCGCTTAGTTGATCATTGTGAACTAAAGCGCAAAGAGCAGCTACTCCAGTTCCGCACCCCAATTCTAGTAATTCTTGTGGCTCTTGTGATTCTTGTTTAACACTTGCACCGAGCAAAACTGCATCAATTCCAGAACGAAAACCCCTTTTAGGTTGTTCAATAAGAAGTTTTGCATCTAAGAATTCGTCCAAACTAGTAAGTGAGTGTTTTACAAAACTTGTTTTGTGGTCTATGGACATCTAAGCTCTTTATGTTCAATAAGAATAATTGAAAGCATAGAGCATTTTTCAACTATTTCTAATTAAAAAATCAGGTTTTAGATAATTTAATGGCACAAAATATTACAACAAACCCACAATCTAGCAATAATAATGCACTTGCTAATGTCAGTAATAATGCACTTGAGCGGCTTATAGTTCTTACACAAACAGACATGGAAAAAGTCAATTCGCTGATTATTTCACGTGCTCACTCCCATGTTGATATGGTGCCCGAACTTGCTAATTATTTAATTGGCTCTGGTGGCAAACGCTTACGACCTATGCTGACCATTGCATGTGCCAAAATGTTTGCAAATCCTAATGAGAATGAGAGCAATAAAAGCCAGTATTTTGCAGCAGCAGTTGAATTTATGCACAATGCTACATTGTTGCATGATGATGTGGTTGATGAAAGCAATATGCGGCGCAATAAACCAGCTGCTAGAATTATTTGGGGCAATCAGGCAAGCGTTTTGGTTGGAGATTTTTTACTTGGCCAAGCATTTTTAATGATGGTTGAAACTAAGGATATAGATGCGCTTGGAATATTATCAAAAGCTGCAACTATTATTGCTGAGGGGGAAGTTTTTCAACTTTCTAAAATTAAAGACCTTAATACTTCAGCACAAGAATATGACATGGTTATTCGCTCAAAAACTGGCGCACTATTTGAAGCTGCAACAAAAGTTGGAGCGATGGCTGGGGGTGCTGATGCAGCATCTTATGAAGCACTTGGCATTTATGGGCTTGAATTGGGGCGGGCGTTTCAACTAAGCGATGATGCGCTTGATTATGGCGGAGCTAAAGGAGTTTTTGGGAAAAATACAGGCGATGATTTACGTGAAGGTAAGATGAGCCTACCAATTATCTTATTGCTAGAAAATGCTAATGACAAAGAAAAGGCACTAATAGTCTCAGCTTTAGGCAATCAAGATTGTGATGATTTAATTGTTGAAAAAATTATTGGGCTTATGAAGGAAAAGAAAATTCTTGAACAAGTAATGCAGCAGGCCTCAAACAGCGTTGCTAATGCTAAAAAAGCACTTGAAATATTACCGAGCGGTGAAATTGTTGATGCGCTTTTTGATATTGCAGATTTTTGCCTAGTTCGAGAATATTAAATTAACTTCCCCTGTTCCACCCAAAAATTAGGCCATTTATCCTGAATTGATTTCATTGCCATTTTGGCTTTTTGCTCATCACTAAACAGGCCGAAGATACTAGCGCCTGATCCTGTCATGCGGGCAAAATGACATCCAGAAATATTGCCAATATAATTAGATAATACCTTAATAATTCCAGCGCTTTTTATTGCTGGCTCTTCTAAGTCATTTCGTGTGGTTAATAAATAGTTTGTGAGTTGCTCAACATTGCTAAAGCCTTGTTTTATTTCAGGTAAAACATCATTGTCAATTCGTTTTAAGTTTTCAAAAATCTGCTTTGTAGAAACCTCTTCAAGAGGATTAACTAACAATATATATGTGCTTGGAAGTGAATCAATGAGGGTAATTTTCTCTCCAAATCCTTGCATTTTTAAAACCTTGCTAAAAAGACACGCACTAACATCTGCCCCCAAAACCCTAGCTAGGTTTAGCAAATCATCATTTGAAATATCATATTTGCTAAATCTTGCTAAAACCCTCAAAGTAGCAGCACAATCCGCAGAGCCGCCTCCAATACCAGATGCGATGGGTAGGTTTTTTTCAAGCACAAATGAAAGCCCTTTGGGCAAAGATTTAGGGTATTTTTCTCTAAATAATTTTATTGCTTTTAAAACTAAATTATTTTGACTATCTTTTAATGATGAGGCAAATGGCCCTATTATTTTTAAGCTATCAGCATTTGAAATTTTGGCGCTTAAATTATCACCAATAGTTGTAAAAACCACCAAACTATCAAGCAGGTGCATATCATGTTTTTTGTCAATTATATGTAGGGCAAGGTTAATCTTTGCAGGCGCAAATTCATGATAGAAACTATCGCTCATTTAGCACCCTAATCTAATCCATTTTCTAATTTTGGAGTAGCTCGCTTAGTAACAATTCCATCTTTATCAACATAAATTGCTATTTTCCATTGGAAATTAGCTTCTAGCTTGCGCCCTACTCGCCAATATGCATCACCAAGATGATCATTTATTTCAGCGTCATTTGGGAGCAAATTAACGGCTTTTTCAAGTTCAATAACCGCCCTCTCAAACTGCCCCAAACGATAATATGCCCAGCCCAAGCTATCAACAATATAACCATCCATTGGGCTAGCTTTAACCGCCAATTTAATTAATTCTAGCCCTTGTTTAAGGTTCATATCCTTATCAACCCAGCTATATCCAAGATAATTTAGCACTTGGGGGTGTCCCGGATTTAATTTTAGAGACTTCAAAAAATCTTTTTCAGCTAATGGCCATTTATCTGCACGCTCGTAAGAAATGCCTCTAACATAATAAAAGCGCCAGTCGGCTGGCCTGTCACCGCCAGCAATTTTAAGCGCTTTTGAATAGGCGATAATAGCTTCATCATACTTTTTATTGAAGCGTAAAATATCACCCAAAGAAGAGGCGGCATCAAGATTATCTGGGGCCAACGTAGCTATATTAGATAATTTACTAATTGCTCTTTCACTATCACCAAGAGCATTTAGGTTTTCAGCAACTCTGATTGAGGAAATGATTTTGAAGGCAGAATTTGCTGGAACATTTGCATAAATTTCATTTGCTGCTTCATAAAGTTCTACACTATCTAAAGTTTGAGCAAGTGCCATAGTAATAATTACATTATCTTTATCAAGATATTGCCCAAGTCGTAAAAACAAATATCCCAACCCAATATTCTCATCACGTGCTAAAGCTGTGCCAATGCCATGAAACATATCCGCAGCCCCTGATTGCACATTATTTACAGTTTTTCCGGGTCGTTTTTTAGCCGCAATGTTTTTGGCGATTTCATCTATCATCGGACTTGTATGCCCTTGAGCATTATAGTCATTTATAATTTTTTGCGCTTCATCAAAAAATAACGCATTGGCTAAAATTCTCACTCTAGCTTCAACAATTCGAGGTACAAATGCATCAAATTCATATGCTCTTTTGGAGTAATCAAGCGCCAATTCACGCTCCCCCGCCACATCCGCCATTAGTGTTTTATGAAATAGCAAAAACTCATTAAGCCCTGCTTTTTCTAATTTTTTTAGTAAGTCTTGAGAAGCTGAAAATTCCTTTTCACCAATTAAAGCCCAAGCATTAAGTATAAGAGCAGAAATACCATTGAAATTATTTGCACGTACTTTTTCAAATTGTGTAATTGCAGAAGAATAGCGTCGCTCTTTTAGCGCAATAGTTCCAAGAACCAAACGAGCAACAGGGTTTTGCGGTTGCATTTCAATTAGATGTTGCGCAAGTGCCGCCCCATCTTCAACACGACCATCTGCAACAAGAGCAATAAAAGCTCGCTCCACTGCCTGAGGGTTTTCCCAATCAGATTCAGCGGCATCAAGGAAAAAACTTGCAGCTTTCTTCGTTCGCAAATCCTTAATTGCCTGTTGGCCTGCAAGAAAGCTACCAGACTGGCTTGGCACATTCACAGAAAAAGGCAGCCCCTGTGCATTCACAACAATAGTGAAGGCAAGGCTTGCAAAAAAACTTATTATGAAGGAAAGGCTGGTTTTTATTAGATTAGACACTAAATTCTCGCTGTTAATATAATTATAGCCATAGATTGGACATTTTTTTTGTTTGTGCAAGTATTTTTTGTTTGTGCAAGCGTTTTTGGTTGAAATTAGTGCGAACAAAATGACATAATGAAAGCAAGATGACAAATCACAACATAAATTTTGATGAAGATTTAGCTATGCTTGAATATTATCAAGCAATGGGTGTTAACCTAGCGGTTGAGGAAAAAACCATAGATAGGTTTGCTAATGCCAAAAACAATATAGAGAATAAAAAACAGCACACTAGGCCAGAAAATAAATCTAATATTTCGACCCTCATTTCTCAAAAGAATATTTCGCAAGAAGATATTCCTCAAGAAAATATTACACAACAAGCAAAAGATATTGCCCGCTCTGCTAGAGATCTAAGCGAATTAGAAGAGCTCATGAAGGGCTTTAATGGTTGCGAATTAAAAAAACGTGCCACACAAATAGTGTTTTGTGATGGAAATCCAAAATCTGATATTATGATTATTGGCGAAGCGCCTTCAAGAGACGATGATATTGAAGGTAAGCCATTTGTTGGGCGCTCAGGGCAATTATTAGATAGAATGCTAAAAGCCATAAGACTTGATAGAAGCAACGTCTATATAACTAATATTGTGGCGTGGAGGCCACCGGGCAATCGCAATCCTACTGCCAGTGAAATAGCTAGTTGTTTGCCCTTTTTACACCGCCAAATAGAATTGATAAAACCCAAAATAATTCTAACACTTGGTGCTCCTGCAGCTCATACAATATTTTCATGTAAAACCCCAATTTCAAAATTGCGGGGAAAATGGCAGCAATTTGAACTTAATGACCTATCAATTAAAACACTTAATAATCTATCAATTAAAACACTTGCAACTTTTCACCCTGCATTTTTATTGCGTCAGCCAGCACAAAAAGCACAAGCATGGCAAGATTTGCTAATGCTAAAAACCGCTATAGATGAATTAGCAAATAATGCCTGATTTTTCTTTTGAAAATGAATTGCAAAAGCAGGGCAAAAACCTAATTTGTGGAGTTGATGAAGCGGGTCGTGGCCCGCTCGCAGGACCCGTTGTTGTTGCTTGCGTTATGTTTCGCTCTTATGATGAGCAAATGGCTGCAAAATTATTTGGGTTAAATGATTCTAAAAAGCTCTCAGAAAATAAACGTGCAAAATTATTTGAAGTAATTATCTCTATGGCTTATGTTGGGATTTGCGCCCTGCCTCCAAAAATAATTGATAAAAAAAATATTTTGCAAGCAACGCTTTATGCAATGGAAAAGGCAGCTCTTTCGCTTAACCCATCACCAGAGCATATATTAATTGATGGGCGTGATATTCCTAAAAACATATCAATACCAGCTAGTGCGATTATCAAGGGGGATAGTAAAAGTCTTTCGATTGCCGCGGCCTCAATCATTGCCAAACAGGTACGAGATTCTATGTGCCCAATTATGGATAAAGATTTCTCATTAAATTATGATTTTGCAAAGCATAAGGGCTATGGCACAAAGATACATCTTGAGGCATTAAAGAAACATGGAGCATCAATTCATCATCGCTTTTCCTATGCCCCTGTTGCGAAGGCAAAAAAAAATACATAATTTATTAACCCTAACCTTTCACTCCCATTTAACCTTAATAGAGTACAAATGGCGTATTAGTATTGCGTTAGGGTTAAAAATATGTTGCGTACCAAGCATATCAAGGCTGATGAAAATCAGGCAAAAATAGAACATAAATCATTACCATTAGACACTATTTTAGTAGGCGATTGCGTTGAGCATATGAACGCTTTGCCGCAAAATTCTGTTGATTTAATTTTTGCTGACCCCCCCTATAATTTACAATTAGAAAATTCTCTAACTCGCCCCGATCAATCTCACGTAAAAGCTGTTAACGATGATTGGGATAAGTTTGATAGTTTTGCCCATTATGATAATTTCACCAATGCTTGGCTAAAAGCTGCAAGGCGCATTTTAAAGCCTAATGGTGCTATTTGGGTTATTGGCTCTTACCATAATATTTTTCGGGTTGGCACGGCATTACAAAATCAAAGTTTTTGGCTGTTAAATGACGTTATTTGGCGTAAAAATAACCCAATGCCAAATTTTCGTGGCACTCGTTTTACCAACGCACATGAAACCCTAATTTGGGCATCGAAATCACAAAAATCAAAAGTCACATTTAATTATGAAGCAATGAAACAAGCAAATGATGACAAACAAATGCGCTCCGACTGGCTATTTCCTATTTGCTCAGGCTCAGAACGTCTTAAAGACAAAAATGATGATAAAATCCATCCAACACAAAAGCCCGAAGCGCTGTTATATCGAATATTAAACGCTACGACTAAAAAAGGCGATGTGGTGTTAGATCCATTTTTTGGAACTGGCACAACGGGAGCCGTGGCTAAAAAACTTGGTCGTCATTTTATTGGAATTGAGCGTGAAAGTGATTATATAAATGCTGCCCTTAAGCGCATTGCCACCATCAAGCCAATTAAAGATAAAGCGCTTGAAACCATATTGCCAAAGCGAAATGAGCCAAGAGTGGCGTTTGGCTCACTAATTGAGCAAGGAATAATTAAAGCTGGCACAAAATTATATGATGCTAAAAAACGCTATAGCGCAATGGTGCGGGCTGATGGCTCAATCATTTGTGACAATCATCAAGGATCAATCCATAAAGTTGGCGCATTAGTGCAAGCAGCGCCCTCGTGTAATGGCTGGACATATTGGTATTTTGAAAAAAACAAAAAACTAATTTTAATTGATGAATACCGCACTCAAATAAGAAAAGAATTAAAAAAATTATCTGCCTGAAACTGACCTCCAAAATATCAGGTAAAAATGGCCGCCAACTTTAATTAGTTGGCGGCATTTTTTTACTCTATTATTGGAGAGGATAAAAATGCTAGTGATGCTTTATGAAAAGAGTAAACAAACAAAGCAAGCGCTTAAACCGCACAGTTGATCTTAGCACAATTATGAGCAAAATTATTGCCCCTGCGCTAAAAAAACGTGGCTTTGCTTCTCGTGATATTATAAAACAATGGGCAAATATCGCCCCAAGCCCTTATAATAGAGTTAGTATTCCAGATCGGCTTTCTTGGCCAAGAAGGGGGGAGGGAGCTGAGGGGGCAACTTTACATTTAAGATGTGAGCAAGCGCACAGGTTGGCGCTTTCATATGATAGCGAACAAATATCATCTGCAATAAATCGCTATTTTGGTTATGTATTAGTTGATAGGATAAAAATATCACTTGAAGCATTCAGCTATCGTTCAGACAAGAAAGAATATATAAAACCAACTATCAACAAAGAAGCGCAAGAAAAAATATCTAATTCTCTTTGTGATGTAAAAGATGAACAACTTAAACAGTCTTTACAAAATTTAGGAGAGGCTATTTTAACTAGAGATAAATGAGCTAGTAACTTAAAAGTGAAAGCCTTATTTTTGCCATTTTATATAAAACATAACTAATAAGTAATTCAAAAATTGGAGCAATAATGACCCTTAATCGTAGAAACCTAATCACCAAAGGTGCAGCACTTACATTTGTTGCCTCTTCAGCCTCGCTTATTGGCGTAATGCCAGCCTTAGCTGAACACACCCCTGCAACGAGAGGGGGAGCACCAGCACCAAGTTCTGATGGTAAAATATATGACGTTAAAAAACTTATGGTTCCAGATGGGCCTGCAGATCATTTTCTTGGCAATAAAGATGCCAAAGTTACAATAATTGAATATGCCTCTTCAACTTGCTCGTTTTGTGCAAGTTTTCACGTCAATACATATCCGCAATTAAAAGAAACATATATTGATAGTGGTGAGATAAGCTTTGTATTGCGTCCATTTGTTCTCAACGTTCTTGATGCTGCTGTGTTTTTACTGGCATATAAAGCAGGAGAAAGCGGCAGTGAACATTATTACAATGTTCTTGATGCCTATCTAAAAACTCAATCTAACTGGGCGCAAGCTGAAAATCCACGTCAAGCTTTACTAGATATTGCCAAACAACTCGGATTTAATGAGGAAAGCTTCGATGCCGCCTTGACAAACCAAGAGCTATTTGAAGGAATAGAAAAATTACGTGAGCAGGCAAGCAGAAAATTTGGTATGAGAGGAACACCTAGTTTTTATATCAATGGGAAATTTTTATCAGGAAACCGATCATTTGAAGATATGGCAAACGAAATTGATCCACTGCTTGGCTAACATTTCTTTTTTAAGAGATGCGAGATGAAATTTTCACGTCTTAAAATTACTGGTTTCAAATCTTTTTGTGATGAAAGCGAATTACATCTTGAAACAGGGCTAACAGGAATTGTTGGCCCTAACGGGTGTGGTAAGTCTAATCTTGTTGAAGCATTGCGTTGGGTAATGGGCGAAAGTTCATATAAAGCGATGCGTGCTTCTGGCATGGATGATGTTATTTTCTCGGGCTCAAAAAATCGCCCAAATAGAAACAGCGCTGAAGTTGCGCTGATTTTAGATAATTCAGATAGAAACGCCCCTATGGCGCTTAATGATGCTGATATATTAGAAGTTTCTCGGCGCATTGAGAGAGAAAGCGGCTCGGCATATCGAGTTAATGGGCGTGAGGTGCGAGCCAGAGATGTGCAATTATTATTTGCCGATGCTTCAACTGGTGCAAAATCTCCAGCTCTTGTGCGTCAAGGGCAAATTGGTGAGCTAATTGCCGCCAAGCCCGTTAAGCGACGTGTGATATTAGAGGAAGCCGCTGGAATATCAGGGCTTCATTCTCGCCGCCATGAGGCAGAATTGCGCCTTCGTGCCGCTGAGCAAAACCTTGAAAGAGTTGATGATGTTGTGGCGCAAATTGAAGAGCAACTATCAAACTTAAAGCGCCAAGCAAGACAAGCAACACGTTATCGCAATGTTTCTGGTGATATTAAAAAGAGCGAAGCATTGCTCTACCATATTCGCTGGGCAGGCGCTCGATATGAGCAAAAAAACAATGAAGCACTGCAAGGCAAATTGATAAACAGCCTAGCCGATGCAACCCACAAACAACAATTAGCAAATAAATCTCATCAAGAAAATGATAGGCGCTTAGAGCCATTGCGTGAGCAAGAAGTTGCAACGGGGGCAAAATTACAAAGATTAAAAATATTAAGAGACCAGTTAGAGCAAGAATTACTTCGGGCTGGCAATCGCAAGGTTGAACTTGAACAGCGACAAAAGCAAATATTGTTTGATGAGCAACGAGAGCAAGATTTAATTAGTGAAGCGAGCGAAATTATTGCGGCCTATGAAAAAGAAACGGCTGAACTAAGCAAACATCAGCTTGGGAGCGAAAAAAATATAAATGTCGCAAAAGACAATAGCGCAAAAATAAACCAACAGCTTGAAGAAGCACAAATAGTTTCACAACAAGCAAATGAAAAACTAGCACAAGTAAGAGCAACTCGATTAACCGCTCAAAAAACCTATGATGATGCACAAGAAAAACTAAATTCCTTTGTGCAACAGCAAGCAAATGTAACAAAAGATTTAAACGAAGTTAGTAATTCATTAGATGAGAATGAAAAAGCTAAACAATATAAACAAGATTTAGAGCTAGCTCACTTAGTCTCTTTACAAGCAGAAGAAGCTAGCAAAAAAGCAGAGCAAAATCTTGCGACACAACAAAGCGAACTTGAGAAATTACGCCCAAGCTTTGATAAGTCACAAACAAAATTTTCTACCTTAAAAAGTGAAGCGGCTACTTTAGCTAAAGTGCTAAATGTTGAAGGCGGCTCGCTTTGGCCTGCTATTGTTGATGAATTAGAAGTTCAATCTGGTTATGAAAGAGCGCTTGGGGCAGCACTTGGAGAAGATTTAGAAGCATCATCTGATCGTTCTGCACCAATATTTTGGGATAGATCGGCAGATTATAATGATGATTATGATTTGCCAAAGGGCGCTTTGGCGCTAACTCAATATGTAAAAGCACCTACATTATTAAGCCGCCGACTTAAGCAAATTGGCTTGGTTGAAGAAAATGATGGCTCTCGCTTAATGCTTGAACTCAAGCAGGGGCAACGCTTAGTCAGTGTTGAGGGATCGCTTTGGCGGTGGGACGGGTTTGTTGCAAAAGCTGATGCACCAACACCAAGTGCGCAACGCCTTGCACAACGCAACCGCCTTAATGAATTAGATAAAGAGGTAAATGAAGCAAAGGACATAAGCGAGGAGCTTGATGAAAAAATCACCTCTCTAACGCAACATTTACAAAGCGCACGACAAAAAGAACAATTAGAAAAAGAAAATTGGCGTTTAGCGCAACGTGAAATAGCTAATATTCAAAATTCACTTGATATTGCACAAAAAGCCTTAGTTGAATTTATTTCCAGAAAAAGCGCCCTAGAAGAAGCGCAAAATAGGTTGAAGCAAAATATCAATGATAAGCAAAATGAGCTTGATGAAGCCAAAATCCAATTAGATAATGAAGAGGGTGAAGAGCAAGCGCAAAGAAAAAGCCAAGACATGCAAAATGAGCTTAATATTGTACGTGAAAATGCACAACAAGCGCAAAGAAAACTAAGCAGTTTTGAAAATGAGAAAAACCTACGCCTAAGTCGAATTTCGCAATTAGAAAATGAAATAGAAAATTGGCAACGAAGAAAAATAAGCGCTACCTCGCAAAGTGAAGTCCTAAAAAGCCGCAACGAAGAAATGAGTGAGCAATTAAAAATTCTTAATGCTAATCCCGATAGTTTTGCTATTAAACAACAAGCACTAGACGAGGATATTGAAGCGGCAAATGCTGATTATAAAACTGCTAGTGATAGATTAGCTGAAGCGCAAAACCTTTATCAGCAAAGCGATAAATCATTACGAATAGCGCATGATGAATTAAGCAGAGCACGAGAAGAATTGGCAAGAATTGAGGAGCGTCTTAAGGCAAACCTTGCTAAAAGCCAGCAAATTGAGCAAATCATCTTAGAAAATCTATCAATCCCTGCATCAAAGGCTGCAGAGGTTGCTGGATTAAAATCAGATGCGCCATTACCAGATGAAAATCAAGTTGAGAAAAAAGTTGAGCGCTTAAAAGTTGAGCGTGAACGTTTGGGCGGAGTTAATCTTGGTGCTGAGCGTGAAATGGCAGAAATCAAAGAGAAACTTGAAATAATAATTAAGGATAAAGAAGACCTTATTGCAGCTATTTCAAAATTACGAAGTGGGATTTCT
>Ga0256834_1001642_pt1 | contig 14917 bp, 15 predicted proteins | sample 4281140metaG_FD_190536 | JGI IMG/M metagenome (GOLD analysis project Ga0256834, IMG submission 190536) | Hydrothermal vent microbial communities from East Pacific Rise, Pacific Ocean - 4281-140 | ecosystem: Environmental > Aquatic > Marine > Hydrothermal vents | place: Pacific Ocean: East...
GCGAATGACATTAGACACCTCAGGTCATTATAGCCGCCCTGATGTATTTAAGTTTAAAGTGAAGCCACCTAAAAAAAGGATGTAGTCTATATGTAATCCTATGGTTTATGACAAATTCAAAATTCTCAATACTTTTGATGTAAATCATTTTATATGAGATCAATATTTATTACAGCCTTATGCCTGTTATTACCGTTTGTCGGAATAGCTCAAACAGGCTCCTATTATCTTGCCCAATACAACCTTAAAGAGCGTGCTCTTAGCAATTATAATTACGATATTGTTCAGGATAGCAGAGGACTTATTTATATGGCCAACCTTAAAGGAGTCTTGGTTTCTGATGGGTTAGATTGGTCTGTTATAGAAACTCCGTATAGTGTTTTTGCCTTAGATTTTGATGATAATGATAACCTGTATGTGGGTGGGCGGAAAGAAATTGCCGTTATAAATAAAACAGGAAAGCTCTCAGAATCTTATCAGGTTATTTCAACAATAAGCCAGGAAATATTTGATATCAAATACCACCAAAACAAGGTCTATTTTTTATCGGAAAGCACGTTATATGTGTATGATACAGGTTCAAAAAACCTTCATCTTATCAAAAAACCTTTTGAAGACCTGTTTTTTAGCTTAATGGAAATTGATGGGCAACTATATGTTTCAAGTATCAAAAACGGAATACAAACTATTTCTGAAGGAAAATTAACAAATCATACACTTACATTACCACTACCTGCTTTAGATGCCATTAGCTCTAAAAAAGGAGACCAACTAATTATTACAGGTAATGGCAATTATTTTATTAAAAAAGCGGGAGTTACAAATTACAAGGAGTTTAAAATTAATGATGATGGCTATTTAGACCAAAACACACCTGTAAATATTAGTTGGGTTAATTCCAACATATTAGTCTTTTCAACTCTAAGCGGAGGGGTTGTTTTTATTGATGCAACAAGCGGTAATGTAGTTCAGTATATGAACTACGAAAATGGATTATTAGACAATGAAATACTCACACTTTTTGTAGGTAAAAATAATATTGTGTGGTGTGCTACGCCTCAAGGCGTATCCATTATTGCTCCGGAAATACCTATTAGAAATTTCGCTAGCTATAAGGGGCTTTCGGGTAATATTCAAGTAGTTTATGAGTTTAATAAAAGACTTTTTGTTGGTACTTCTGTTGGGTTATATGAGCTTGTTAAGAAATCTGTGTTCGAAGATGTAGTGAGCTATAAAAAAATTATCACTACCGAAGAAGTGATAACAGAGGCTGAACCAAAAAAGAAGAAAGGCTTATTTAGAAGGAAGAACAAAAGAGCCTCACCAATTACTACTACCAGGTCTAAAACATCCTATAAAAAGCAGGTTCAAAAACTACTCTTATCTCAAAGTTTTGAATTTGAAAAATTTGAAAATATAGATGCTAAAATTGTTCAGTTGGTAGATTTTAATGGGGAGCTATTGATTGGTTCATTATCCGGAGTGTATCAATTAGCGGGCAAGCAGGCAAATCGAATATTTGAGGAGCCGGTAGTGTACATGTATAAGCCCGAAAACTATGATTTTTTAATGGTGAGCACCTATACCAAAGAGGTAAAAGTGCTAAAACCCCAAAGCAACCAATGGATAACCACCGGATTGCTGGACGGCCTAGATGACTTTGTAGAACAAATAGAACAAGGCAAAAATGGAAGCCTGTGGCTCTGTGGTGCTGACTCTGTTTACCGTGTTGTGTTAAGCAATGCTTATACATTGGATGATGTGGAGGTGTACCCCATACATAACCCACATTGGGAACGTATTTATGCCAACCCTTACCAAGGCAAAACCTACTTTTTAAATACTTCGGGCTATTATTATTACGAAGACCATGCTATTAAAAAAGATACCATTATTGCCCAACAAATTGGCTTGCCAACTAATATCATTCTCAGCTCAAAAGATAAGCTTTGGATAAATACCGGACATTTTTGGTATGGGCAAGGCGAAGACCTTAATAGCTCGCTAAATTTTATCAGCCTGTTTGAAGACCCAAAGTATATTTCTGAATTAGGAGACAATAAATTTTGGGTGGTTACAGGCGATAACCAACTTTATAAAATAGATGGGGAAAAAATAAAATCCATCACCAGAAAGTTTGAACTCTTTCTTGAAAAAGCACAGAAAGATTCGGTAGCTCTCCCTGTTACAACCCTGCTTGGCAATTTTGAACAGCAAAGCTCTTTGTCTTTTAAATTTGCCTCTCCGGATTATACTAATATTTATCAAACAGAATACCAGTATCGCTTGGTTGGTTTATCATCTGATTGGTCAGAATGGGGAAAGAATAATAATGAGATTGTGTTCCCATATTTACCTGCAGGAGCCTACGAACTTGAAGTTCGAGCTAGAGACGCATTGGGCAATGAAAAAATTTCGGAATCGATTAAATTTAGCATTTTAGCACCCTATTGGAAACGACCCTGGTTTTACTTAGCAGAGCTTTTGTTTTTTGGTGGGTTAATGGCATTGTCAGTATTTATTAACCGTAAAAAACATAAATTTTCAATATTAAGTAGGTTGCTTACTTTTCTTACTTTAATTTTTATTGTTGAGTTTGTTCAAACCATTGCCGAAGCCAAGTTTGAAACCAATCAATCTCCTGTAATCAACTTCTTTATTCAGGTGGCCATTGCTCTCTCCATTTTACCTGTGGAAGGCGTGCTACGAAAGTTTATTACTAAAAAAGAACTAAGTAAAGCTGTTGCTGAAAAAGCAGCTCAGCAAAAAAACAACAAAGCTACTTGATCCGACCTGTCCACTCCTGTTCACTTTGCTCTCGCTTAATTCGGGCAACCACTTCCGAATCGTTCAAAATCGAATTAAACTCCCCTTGTGAAGTAAGGTGGTATTCGCCACAATCGTGGCATTTATAATAGTTTTTGGCTGCTTGCAAAAAACGGATTTGAGAACGAATCAACGCTTCTTGAACCTCACTTTCTGAATAATAACCATTTTTCCCTGTCGGGCATCGCATAATTACAAAGGTAAGAAACTCAGGTTATTAGTTTACACAGATTGCTTCACTACGTTCGTAATAAGCTTCAAACTTGCTTATCTTTGAACCTGAGTTATGAGACAGAAAGAATGTCCTTCTTGTGCTATGATGATTGATGAGAGGGCAAAAGAAAAAGCATTGCAAAAATGAAACTGGCTGACCAACAAATAATGGAAATTGCTGACAACTTGGACTGTGGAATGAGATGTTTTTATAACTTCAAATCTGGAGAAATAAAGACTGTAATCAATTTTGACAGTTGGGTTGGAGCAGACGAAGAACTCTGGGAAGAGGAAAACAAAGAAATTGACGAAAACCAGACTGATTATTATGAATTTGAAGGGATGTCTTCGCATGATTCTTTTTCATTAATGGCTGACTTTGTCGAGACAGTTGATGACCAAAGATTGCAAGACAGATTAGCGAATTCATTGAATAAATCGAAACCGTTTAGAAATTTTAAATGGCAAATTGATAATTCGGGTGAGTATCGGCAGAAATGGTTCGATTACAAAAAAATACGCTATATTGAATTAATCAAAGAACAAATTAACAATTACAAAAGAGAAAAAATGAATGAATAATATTGAATTAGAGAAAAAAATAAAAAGTTTAGTTAATTTGCTACGGTACGAGAAAGGATTAATTTATGCTGTTGATGTTCTTCTCAGACTTAATTATTTATCAAAAAAAAGATTTTGAAGATTGAGATTTAGTAAATTCTGGAAATGAAAATATTGAGAAGGCTTATGCAACTCATTATATGATAAAAATCGGATTAATGAACTAAAAAACAATAATGCCAGCGAGTAATAATGTATATAGTTTATGGCGGGCTAAGTGCTAAACATCAACATTTTAACAATAAATAACCCTTTGTGTAAGTTGCACGGTTTGTATTCCAAAACTGCCACAAAATCATATACCAACCAGTATTTAAGCATCTTCATTACATTTTACTAATTTTAGAGGCTGTAAAATCCTAAAGCTACTATGGAACAAAATATATTAACAACTTTTATGCTGCCCGCTTCACTCTTCATTATTATGCTCGGGCTCGGGCTAACCCTGCAAGCAACTGATTTTAAAAGAATATTTACATACCCCAAAGCAATTTTTATAGGCATTACCAATCAAATGATAATACTGCCCATTGTAGGTTTTACCATTGCATTTTTATTAAATTTAGAGCCTGAGCTAGCCGTTGGCTTAATGATATTGGCCGCCTGCCCTGGTGGTGTAACTTCTAATTTATTTAGTCATTTATCAAATGGAGATACCGCACTCTCTGTAACACTAACTGCAATTAGCAGTACCATTTCAATTATTACCATTCCGTTAATTGTAAATTTTGGCCTCGTGCAATTTATGAGTGAAAATCAGGAAATCCATCTGCCTGTCATTAAAACAATTGTGCAAATTATGGTTATTACAGTTATTCCTATTGGGTTAGGTATGCTGGCTCGGTTTAAAAAACCGGATTTTGCTTTTAAAATGGAAAAACCTGTTAAAGTGGCCTCTGCCATTATTTTGTTTGTTATTGTGCTTGGTGTAATTGGTGTAGAAAGAGAAAGAATACCCGGTTATTTTGAACGAGTAGGTATTGCCGTTGCATTATTAAATATCTTTACTATGCTTGTTGGTTTTTATACTGCAAAAATTGGAAAGCTTAGCCTTCCTCAATCAATTACAATTGCGTTAGAATCAGGTTTACAGAATGGCACACTAGGTATTGTAATAGCCATTTCTATACTTTATAATACTGAAATGTCTGTACCTGCTGCTGTGTATAGTCTTATAATGTTTGCAACCGGAGGCTTTATGGTGTGGCGGTTTGGGAGAGGGAAAGAAAGCACTAAAATTTAAGTAAAGCAAGACTAACTAAAAACTCCACTTTGCTCTAATAAAAACACTTTTAGATATTGCATCATAAGTTCCATTTTGATTATCACCAAAAAACAATTGGCCTACAACATCGATATCAACATTTTGGATTAACGAATAGGTTAACAAAGGATTAATAAAAAAATTATTGGTTCCAGGGTAATACATTAATGCACCTCCGGTAAATAGGAGTGGAGAGAGTTGATAAGTAGCTTGTACAAAAGTTGACCATGGATAGGGTGATAAATCTCTAACCGTAAAATCACCAGTTTGCTGCCCTATTGCTGCTCCAAACAAATTAGCATCATAATCACCTATGGAACTGTACATTACTGAACCATTTAGGTAAAGCGAATTTGCCCAAGAATAATCAGCAGAGATAGCGCCTAAAAACATAGATGTATATCGCTCTGAGATTTTAACTCGATTACCTGCTGCATCGTGTACGAACTGATTGGTTCCTGGGTATGTTAAAAAAATAGTATTGGCAGTCGTTTCTATTACTGGAATAAAATAGGATAGTTCTCCTTTAATACTACCTAAGCCTAAATTACCTGCCCACCCAGTACCTATTGAAGCATCGCCTTGTGCTAAACCTGCTAAAAACTGCAAGTCATAATTACTTTTATTGGTTTTAAACATGGAGGCAACAACAAAGTCATCAGCACTGTCTGCCATTTTTGTTGCCACTTCTACACTACCAGAAACGCCCGTGTAATAGGTTACTCTTAAAGCATCAGATCCTGCTCTTTCCTCATAATCAAAGTCGAAAAATGAATAAGCATTAAACCAATCATTCGGATTCCACGCTAAATTTACACCCCAGTTAATTCGCTGTCTTCCAAGCTTAACTTCCCAGTTATTCTTAGCCCATTGTGCATATAGCCTATCAAACATTAAGTTAATTACAATTTGATCGCTATCAACGATGTTATAGGAAAGGTTGAAAAAGTCGTTATTATTATTAATAAACTCCCCGTAATTCGGAATGGTTTTCACACTTGATCCCAAAAACATTCGATTTCGCATTTCTACATACACTGTAAAATTACCCGTTGCATACCATGTTAAATTTAAACGATTATGTGTAAGGTTATCATACCAGAGTGTATCTGCTAAATAAGGTGTCCAGCTTAGAGTGGACATGTTTTTAAGGTAGCCCTTAAAAGCGAACTTAGGTTCTTTATACTCTTCTTGGGCAAGTATTTCAACCGTATGAATATTTAATAAAAACAGAATGACTAATCTCTTTTGAGACGTTATATTAGCTAGAGCAAGAAAAAAATAGTTAATTCTTGTTTGCATGTCAATAAATAAAAATATTAACTAATCCACAAGCTGCTGCCCCAGAGATAAATATCCAGGAAAACCAATCCTTAAACTCATTCTTTTTATGCATTAAAAACAACAGGTGTAAGCCAAAATGGATTACAAAAAAATAGTTGAGTCCTGTTATAAAAGCATCGTTACCTGCTTTGCTTAAACCGTGGAGCAGCCAAACAAATAAGGGTATGTGAGCTATGGTAAAAACCATAAAGCCAAGCTTATCATTTAAAAGAGAAAGTCCTGGGAATAGTCTCCATTCTTTACACCTAATGGCATCCATTTCGTGTATAATTAGTAAGCTAAGACCTACGTAAAAAAACATAGAATTTATCATTATTTGGGGGTTTTTGGTTTCACATTTTGCTTGTCTTAATGCTAGCTTCTAATAGCTTATAGCTATTAATTTTGTTATTGATGAACCGTTTTCTGTCTGGAATGGTGGTACTTTGTTTTTACCTTGTAACATCAGAAATAACCACTCCATCTTCTAAGGTAATAATGCGTTTCGCCTTGTCAATTACTCGCTGATCATGGGTGGAAAACACGAAGGTGGCATTTTCTTCTGCATTCATTTTGGCCATAATATCGAGCAAGGTAGCAGTAGATTTTGAATCTAAATTAGCGGTAGGCTCATCAGCTAAAATTACCTTAGGCTTAGAGGCCAAAGCACGAGCAACGGCTACCCTTTGCTGTTGCCCACCCGATAGTTCTGAAGGCCGTTGGTCTGCTTTATCTGCAATGCCCATTTGATTTAATAGCTCCATTGCTCTATCGTCTCTTGTTTTTTTATCCTGCTTTTGAAGCAGCATAATAAACTCTATGTTTTCCTTATTAGTAAGTACAGGAATTAAATTATATGCCTGAAAAACAAAACCAATATTTTGTAATCTGAAATCAATTAAGTTACCATCCGACATATCGGTTATGTTAGTGTCTGCCACTTCTACACGACCTTCCGTAGGGTGATCTAAACCTCCTAAAATATTAAGTAATGTGGTTTTCCCACAACCCGATGGCCCTACAATGGCTGTAAACTCTCCTTTTTCGATGGTTAGGTTTACACCATTTAATGCGTGCACGGGAACCTTAGTTTCGTTATAGGTTTTTTGTACGTTTTCTGCTTTTATAACACTCATTTTACTGCCTTTTTATATTGCCACAAAGACTCCAAGGCACAAAGCTTCACGAATATGATTTCGCAACTCATTTAATTTGGACGTCTAATTGGCATGGGTTCAATTTTTCAATAATTATAATTTATGTAAAGCCTCCACAGGGTTCAACCGTACTGCTTTCCAAGCTGGGTAAAGCGCCCCAATAATGGCGGTAACAAATACACTTATCGTTACAATAACATATACATTATCATCTAAGTATGGGTATAAAATGGAGGAGTAGCCAAAGGATTCAAGCCCTTCGGAATAGTTGGTAAGGTCAACTCCGGTATTGCTATAATAGCTAATGGTTAGCCAGCCAATTAACAAACCTAATGGAGCCGCTACCGCACCCAGAAAGACCGTTTCTATCAATATCATTAGATATACTTTTATCCGGTTCATTCCCACAGCCATTAGCATTCCTAGTTCTCTAAAACGCTCCAGCACCGCCATAAGCATTGTATTTATAATGCCAAACACAAGGGCTGACATAATGATAACCATTAGCACATATAGCATTTGCGAGTACATAGATTGCATAAAAGCGAGCTCAGGTGCAATCTCTTTCCATGTTTCTATTTTATCTTCTTTATGCAAACCTTCATATTTAGTTATAATGGTGGCTTCATCCACTTGAGGTTTCGTAAGAATTCCAATTTCATGCACCTGGTTGCCAATGCCAGAGATTTTAGCCAAATCCTCTTGCCTAACAAATGCATACAGTTCATTTATTTTAATAGAGGAGCTTTTAACAATACCCACAATTCGAAAGGCGCCAGAAGTTATCATGCCATCACTATTTGTAAATGTAACCACCACTTTAGACCGAACTTTTACCTTTAACTCTTCGACTAATTTCGACCCAATAATAATAGGGTTCCGTTTGATTCCAGTAAAATAGGTGCCTTCCTTAATGAGCGAATCTAATTGAGTAACTTTTACTTCATTTTCAATATCAATCCCTCGAATTTGCACGCCTGTTGCCTTTTTGGGCGAAGCAATCATTCCGTTAATAATGGTGCGTGTGGTAGTAGCTTTAACTTCAGGCCAGTTTCGCAATTCTGCTGCTTTTTTAGCTCCGTTAGAAATGTAAAATGTAATGTCAAAATCCTTTTTAAATTCGGGGTTGTGCACCTGTGCGTTGGATATATCGTGATTGATAATATCGGCCATATAGCTAACCATAAAGCCATTCATAAAGCCTGTGGCTACTAATAAGGCCCAAACCCCAAGCACAATAGAGCCTATAACCACAAAGCTTCTTGCTCTGCTCCTCCAAATGTTTTTCCAAGCTATTTTAATAATCATAATATTCTAATTTGCAATGTACAATTATCAATTTTTCTGTTTTCACATTTCCTCTTTCTGTTTTCACATTTCTCATTTCCTCTTTCTAATTTCACATTTAAACTATGCTTCTCTCATTGCCTCCACAGGTTTTAACCGTTGAATTACATAAATTGGGTAAAACCCAAGTACGATCGCCATAAAAAAGATAGCCCATGCCTGGTTGTAAAATAAGCTTGCTTGCAGTGAAAAAAAGTAGCCAGCCTCCACACCAAAATTTTCAATAGCCGCTGCAGCTTCTCCTGTGAGCATAATGGGGTTATTATGATAGTATATTAGAAAAGGAAGGCTAATTCCGATTCCTGCCAACACCCCAATAGTGGCCATCATTGCCATTTCTAACACAATAATCCATTGCATAATTATGCGCTTCATTCCTACTGACATCATCACCCCAAACTCGTACATTCGTTCGGCTGTCATCATCATAAATGTGCCAAACATGCCAAAACCTATCACAGAATAAAGAATCCACAACATAATACGTCCACTCACATTATCAATTTCTATCCCTTGAACTAGGTCAGGCATTAAGTCGCGCCAGCCCATAATTTCTAGTTGCTCAGTATCTACCTCGCTACTAATTTCTGCAATAATTCGATCTACCATCTGTACCTTATCAACCACCAAAGCAATGCTTGTAAGTCTTCCATCTACATCAAAAAGCCATTGCGCTTTTTTTAAAGGCATATATACCGTTTGATTATTTTGATCGGGGACAGGGAATTTAACAATGCCTTTAATTGGATAAATACCGGCTGCATTTGAACCGTGATATCCCTGACCAATCATTACCAAAGAGTCGCCAACGCCCACTTTTAAGTACTCGGCTAAGCCTTCTGCCACTAACACTGCCTTATCGTTTATTCCAAGGTATGACCCAGCAATTAATTTGCTCTTAATTTTAGTGAGGGCATCTTCTTTTTCTAGGTCAATTCCCATAACCAAAGAACCCTTGGTTTTTGTACCAAAAGAAGCCAAAACGAAGGATTCAACTCTGGGGACAGCTACTTGAACTCCTTTAATAGATTCTATTTTTTCTATTAGCGCTTGATCTTGCACCATACTATTATCGATTGTTTTTTCATCCCAATAGCCTTTTTGGTGCACTTGAATATAGCCCGTGTAGAACCCAGCGGCATTTTCAATCATCCGTTCGTAGGAACCCAATTGCATAGAGCGCATAAAACTTGCTAAGAGCACAGCAAATGTGATGGAGGCAATTGTGATAATGCTCCTTCGTTTATTTCGCCAAATGTTTCGCCAAGCGAGTGTTAAATACATAGTTTAAATTTTTACCGCAAAGCGCACTAAGGTTTCGTAATGTTCGCTAAGCCATTCTATAACGTTGCAAGTTCCTTTGAGCCCTTTACGGTTAGTTTTATTTATCTAATTCTCTTCATATTTTGGAGGGAGAAAAACGATTCTTTTATCTCTAAGTCAAATTCCATTTGCAAATAATCGATAACTGTTTTGTTCTGCGGTTCATCGGCTGGAATCATTTCTAAATGAGTAGGAATTATTCGGTTGCCCATTTTTTTAATGTTTGATAATACCATGGTGTTTACCAGAAAATCATCTTCATCGTAATACTTAACCAATAATTGGTTATAGTCTTCCTTTTCTATATACACCAATACTTTGCCCCATACCACAGCTGCTTCTTCGTGCGGTATCATATTAATTTTGTAGCAATCCATTCCATTGATAACCGTGTCTTGTTCAAATGTTTGGTGGTAATCGGTTACAACAGAAGACTGCTTTACAAGGTCGTCATTCGTAAAATCCGAACCCATCCACGACTGCAACATCATAGAAGGCGGTAGTTTTACCACCCTGTCTATAGAAGGCTGCCAGTTCCACATTTCATTTTTTCGTTTTAGGAAAGCAGAGCCCTTATCTCTGGCAGGTGCTGTAATTAAAATAAGGCTATAATCTCTTCCCAACGACCACCCTTTCATTGTTACTTCCCTTTTCCAGTCGGGTCGTACAATCGTCATTTTCATTACCGATTTATTCGACTCACCCTGCATTTTATCATCCGCCTTTTTAATTATTTCTTTGGCAGTTTGTGCCCACGAAGTGGAAACAAAACCTAGAACTAGGAGCCCAATTAATGTTAGTATTCTCATGTTATTCACAGTATTTCTTAATTAAATATTCTTCCATTTCATCCAAGGGGTAATCCTCTCGCACCATTAATGATTGAATGCCCATACCATCAAAAAGAGCCGCAATAATTCGGGCTTCTTCCAAGGGGTTTGGGTAATCCATTTGAGTTAATAGGCCTTGTAATAAGCCTACATATTCGTTTAACTTTTGAGTAACAATTTTGTGGACAAAATCAAATTTGTCTATTTTAAAAGTAAGCTCTGTAATTATCCTCCAATGATCGTGATGTTCCCTCATCTCTTTAAAAAACCACTGAAATACGTTTTTTAGCATCACTTTTGGATTGGTATCCATAAGTTTACCAATTATAGAATCAGCTTCGCTCATTGCACTCATTACTAGTGCTTCAACCAATGCTTCTTTACTAGCAAAATAATTATAAAGCAATCCTTTAGATACTCCTGCTTGTTTGGCAATCATAGCAACACTGGTAGATTCATACCCGTTTTTGGCAATTAGTTTAAAAGCCGCTTCCATTATTTTAAGCTTGCTTTCAGCTCTAATTTGCTCGTTTTGGATAGGTGTTTTGGGGCTCATTATTAATTTATGACTGAACGGTCGGTCAAAGATAGTAAAATTATTTTGTTTGTCAAAATGCAATAATTCCAATTTCTCTTATTACTTTTGAGTCTTAATGTACCTAAATCTAGCAAATAACGCACGTATTTCAGCAGCTACTCCCGTAGCAGCAGCGTATGCATTTAGGCCAGCCAACGCCAGGCCCTAAGGGTCATTATATTTTATTGCGGAGCTATGTGCTCTGCCTACATCACCACTTCTTATTTCTTTTTAAATCGTTTCTAACGGTTAACCATTAATTAATATCCTGTTTTTATGGATTTTGAAATTATTGTGGCTACGGCCAATCATACTAAGTATGCCTCTGCTATTAGTGCTATGATTAGTGAAGCTTCTCGTAAAAGAGGGACGGGTATTGCTAATAGAACAACAGCTTATATTGAGCAAAAAATGCAAGACAAGCACGCCATTCTGGCCTTGTATAAAGGAACTGTTGCAGGATTTTGCTATATCGAAACCTGGAGCCATCATAAATACGTGGCTAATTCAGGGCTCATTGTGGCCGATCATTTTCAGCATAAAGGGTTGGCCGCTAAAATAAAAACAAAGGCCTTTGAGCTTTCTAAAAGCTTATACCCCGATTCTAAGCTTTTCGGAATAACCACCAGCTTGCCTGTAATGAAAATCAATTCGGCCTTGGGTTATAAACCTGTAACTTTTTCGGAACTAACTGACGATGAAGACTTTTGGAAAGGATGCCAAGGCTGCAAGAACATTGACATTCTAAAACGAAACGACCATAAAATGTGCCTTTGCACAGGTATGCTTTATAAACCAAATGGAGAAATTAAGATGGCAGCTGAACCACAAAAGAAGCGATGGGAACAGTTTAAATCATTTTTTACAGAGCGAGCAAAACGCTTAAAAAACCTTAAGATTAAATAATATGAGTAATAAAGTAATACTAGCATTTAGTGGAGGGTTAGACACCTCGTATTGTGTAAAATACCTTGCCAACGACCTCAACTTAGAAGTGCATGCGGTATTGGTAAACACAGGTGGTTTCTCCCCTGCAGAATTAAAAGAGGTAGAGGAAACGGCAATAAGTTTAGGGGTTTTTTCTTTTATTGCCCTCAGTAAAGTAGAAGAGTATTACCAAAAAGTAATTAAATATTTAATTTTTGGTAATGTGCTTAAAAACAATACCTATCCGCTTTCGGTAAGTGCTGAGCGTACCGTGCAAGCGGTGGCTATTGCCGAATATGCGAACAAGCTGGGAGCCAGGTATATTGCTCACGGCAGCACTGGAGCCGGCAACGATCAGGTGCGTTTCGATCTGGTTTTTCAAACCCTCGCTCCTAACTGCGAAATTATAACGCCTATTCGTGATCTTCAATTATCACGTGAGCAGGAAATTGATTATTTAAATTCTTGTGGTGTGGAAGCTTCCTGGGAAAAATCGAAATACTCTATTAATAAAGGATTATGGGGAACGAGTGTTGGAGGCGTAGAAACCTTAACTTCTAATACACCATTGCCGGAAGAAGCCTGGCCTTCCCAATTAGAGGAAAACGGAAGTGAGCAAATATCTATTGAGTTTAAAAAAGGAGAACCGATTGGAATTAATGATAAAATCCTGGGTGCTGTTAAAACAATCGAGGCCTTAAATGCGCTTGGTGGCAGCTATGCTATTGGTCGAGATATTCATATTGGCGATACCATTATTGGCATTAAAGGGCGAGTGGGCTTTGAAGCTCCCGGGGCGTTAATGATAATAAAAGCACATCATAGCCTTGAAAAACATACGCTAAGCAAATGGCAGCTTAATTATAAAGAACAGTTAAGCAGTTGGTATGGAATGTTGCTTCACGAAGCCCGGTACCTCGACCCGGCAATGCGAAATATAGAAGCCTTCCTAACAGATTCTCAACAACAAGTTACCGGTTCGGTAAAATTGAGCTTAGCCCCTTACCGGTTTACCATTGATGGTATCGACAGTTCCAATGATTTAATGACCAATGATTTTGGTGCTTATGGCGAAATGAATAAGGCATGGAGTGGCGATGATGTAAAAGGATTTACCAAAGTGATGGCAACCCAACATCAAATTTTTAATCATATAACAAGCAAGAAATGATACGTGTAGGAATTGCAGGAGGAGCCGGATATACAGCCGGAGAATTAGTACGGTTATTAGTCAACCACCCAAAGGTGGAGATAAAATCTATTGCAAGCTCATCGTTTGCAGGCAAACCTGTAAGGGTGGTTCATCAAGATTTAATTGGTATTGATTTACAGTTTGCTAAAACCATCGATTTTAGCATTGATGTACTGTTTTTATGCATGGGGCATGGTAAGTCTCGGGCATTTTTAGAAGAAAATACGATACCCTCTTCGGTTAAAATTATTGATTTAAGCCACGATTTTCGTTTGAAGAAATCGGATAAAATTAATGGACGTAGTTTTATTTACGGATTACCAGAAACCAACAAAGAAGACATTGTTAAATCCAGTAATATTGCCAATCCTGGTTGTTTTGCTACCGCCATTCAAGAGGCTCTGCTGCCTCTAGCTGCCAATGGGTGGTTGGAAAACGAAGTGCATATTAATGCCATTACAGGGTCAACTGGTGCCGGGCAAAAGCCAAGTGAAACCACTCATTTTAGCTGGCGAAATTCCAATGTAAGTGTATATAAAGCCTTTGAACACCAGCATTTGGCCGAAATAGGTGAAACGCTGGTTCAGCTACAGCCTGATTTTAAGAGTGAACTTAATTTTATTCCGGTTCGAGGGAGTTATACACGAGGCATTTTTGCCACACTTTATACTAAAACGGAACAAAGTATAGAGGAAATAAAGGATGCTTATAAAAGCTATTTTAAGGAACACCCTTTCGTGCATATTTCAGAGCAACCTATTCATTTAAAGCAGGTGGTAAACACAAATAATGTAATTCTCCATCTTGAAAAGGTTGAAAATAAATTATTAATCACAAGCATTATCGACAACCTCATTAAGGGAGCATCCGGACAAGCCATTCAAAATATGAATCTACTATTTGGCTTAAACGAAACTACAGGACTAAAACTAAAAGCATCAAATTTTTAACCCATAACCTAATGAAATTAGTTAATAAAAATATCACAATTATAGGAGCAGGCAACCTTGGTTTGGCCATCACTAATGGCCTTTTAAAATCTGGTTTACTGAAAGAAAACAGCCTTACGATTACCAAACGAAAGCTGGCCGGTTTGGAAACATTTACCGAGAAAGGCATAACCGTTTCGAGCAATAATAAAGAAGCCGCTGAACAGGCGGACATCATTCTTTTGGCCGTTCAACCTCAACAATTGAGTTCGTTAATTGAGGAAATAAAAGAAGTTCTTACCAACAAACTCATCATTTCTACCTTAACTGGAGTAAAGTTAAATATACTTCAAAAGTATGTAGGAAATACAAATCAGGTTGTAAGAGC